>Ga0193701_1000020_pt1 | contig 38916 bp, 38 predicted proteins | sample U3s2metaG_FD_143055 | JGI IMG/M metagenome (GOLD analysis project Ga0193701, IMG submission 143055) | Soil microbial communities from a riparian zone of the East river system, Colorado, United States - U3s2 | ecosystem: Environmental > Terrestrial > Soil > Riparian zone | place: USA: East River...
CAATAATTGGGAAAAAATAATTGAGGTTTCCAAATACTATAGTGAGGCTTTCAAAATTTTTTGTCCAGGGGTAAATATCATTTTAGGATCAACGCTGTATGATAATTATGACGAATATTGGAAAAATTTTATGATCTTTAGTAAACATATGACACTATCTCGAACGCTAAGAGCGCTGACTATTATGGGTAGAACTGAAAAAGAGAAACTTGATTTTTCGCAATTGATGTATCCTTCAATGCAGTCAGCAGATATTAAGGCATTAGATTTGGACATTGTTCACGCAGGAATGGATCAAAGAAAAATTCACATGCTCGTACGAGAAATTTTCCCAAAATTGGGATGGAAAGTACCAGTTTCCGTACATCATCATTTACTCCCTGGCCTCAGTGAACCATCAAAATTTGTTCAGGATGTGACTGACCAAGATGATTACAGGATTTCAAGTAAAATGAGCAAAACTAATCAAATGGGCGGCATATCGATTCACGATGATGATAGTATGATTAAAAATAAAATATCTAGAGCTTATTGTCCTATTGGCGTATCAGAAAATAATCCTATATTAGAGATCATAAAGTATGTGATTTTCCACAGATTCTCACAATTTCAGATTGATAGACCTAGCAAATATGGTGGAAATATAGTTTATGATAATTATATGAATCTTGAACACGACTACAATCAGCAAAAGATTCACCCTAAAGATTTGAAAGATAACGTTTCCATTTATTTGAATAAAGCAATAGAACCCATTCGTGATCACTTTAAGGATTGGACGATATTAGATGAACTTTAAATCATATTACGAGTTACAAAGGATTAAATTAATATTAATTGACATATTCATGATATTTTGAATAATACTTGCGACATTCTTATCAAAAATGGAAATGCGATTATTCCCTTCAATGGTATTGTTAATACCAATATTCTTATTGAAAACGGAAAGATAAAAGCATTAAAGAAAACAATTCAAAATGTTAGCGCAAATAAAATAATTAATGCAGAGAACAAATACATTCTCCCAGGTATTATTGACCCACATGTTCATTACGGAGTTTATACACCCATAAACAGTGCTGCAATAACCGAATCGGCCTCCGCTGTGACAGGCGGAGTAACAACAATAATGAGAATGATTAGACTTGACGGTACCTATAGAAAAATTGTCAACCATCTCCTTGTAAGCAAGGATACTCATATAACCGATTATGCAGTGCATGCTTCTATTCTTGAACCTAGTCAAGTTAACGATATGAGTTACCTGAAAAGGATAGGAATTAATTCTTTTAAAATTTATATGAATTTGGGATCTGATCTTAAAAAAATTCTGGTTGATCTCAATCCCGGTGATATATCGCTAAAAGAAATTGAAGTTGATATGACCGATAAACTACTCGCTGAAATAATTAGGAAAGGTTCAGCGTTAAGTTCTATAATACTAGTACACGCAGAGGACCATGCACAATGTTCCAAAAACATACAAGAGATGCGCAAGTTGAATGAGCATGTCAGTTCAGACCTCCTCAAGTTATGGTCATCATTGAGACCAGAATCATCAGAAATCTATTCAATAAGAAAGATAATGAAAATTGCATCGAATTTTGAGCCAAATCTGTATTTTGTTCACATAGGATCGGCAAAGGCGTTATATGAAATTTACCGAAATAAAAGATTATATAAAAACCTAAAAATTTGGATTGAAACATGTCCTCATTATTTAACACATAGTACTGATTATGATAATATCAAGGGGAAAGTGGTCCCTCCTCTGAGATCAAAAAGAAATATTGTAAAGTTATGGGACGCCATAAGATTGGGCATAATTGATACTATAGGAACGGACCACGTTGCCAATGATTTTGAGAGAAAAAAGGCAAACGGGAATTTTTGGAATGCTCTCTCAGGATTTCCAGGATTAGCAACAATGCTTCCAGTAATGTTAAGTGAGGGTGTAAATAAGAGAAGAGTCGATCTTATTAGGATATCTGAAATTTGTAGCGCGAATGCTTCAAGAATTTTTGGACTATTTCCAAAAAAAGGGACAATAATGGAAGGGTCTGATGCCGATTTAACAATTGTGGATTTAGAAAAAGAACAAATCGTAAGTCCCGATATTTTAAATTCACATTCTGACTATACTATTTATGATGGTTGGAGACTGAGAGGATGGCCAATTATTACTATCGTGAGAGGCAAGATAGTTATGGAGGATGGGATAGTGGACCAATCAAATATTGGTCATGGTAACTTTATTGAAATTGCGAATATTTCTAAATAATTAATTAGATATAATATACTAATGGAGATACAAATCGTTTAAATTACATCTTGTCGTCAATATTTACAGTTTTTGAGGAACATTTTAGAAGTACAGGATGTCAAAAAATACTTCCCGCTTAAGACAAATGTATTTTCTTTTATGAATCGTGGAAAAAAATATTATAAAAAAGCATTAGATGGTGTCAGTCTACGCATTCCAGAAGGACGAGTTTCCATTTTGGTAGGGGAATCAGGTTCTGGCAAAACTACATTGGCTAGAATAATCTTGCGCGCAATCGATCCAGATTCAGGTTCAATTATTTTCAATGGCAGTGATATTACCAGAAAGACAGGCAAAGAACTTCGAAATTTTCGCAAACAGGCACAAATGATTCATCAAGATCCGTATAGTTCACTTAATCCACTAATGAAAGTCTTTGATATCATAAAAGAACCAATTGATATTTTTTATAAAGACTACTCAAATGAAGAACGAATTAAAAAGATCCTTGCCATTTTGGATGATGTGAACCTTAAACCATCCACAGTTTTTGCAGAAAAGTATCCTCATATGTTATCTGGTGGGGAAAGACAGAGAGTTGCTATTGCCAGATCACTAGTTATTGAACCAAAATTAATTATAGCAGATGAGCCTGTTTCTATGCTTGATGTTTCAATTCGAGGACAGATACTCCAGATAGTAAAGCAATTAAGCGTTAATCGTAAAATTACGGTTTTCTACATTACCCATGATTTGACAACATCAAGAGACATTGGAGACGAAATCTCTGTCATGTATGCTGGCAAGATTGTTGAAAGTGGATCAATAGACAGGGTACTGTCTAGTCCACTTCATCCTTATACCCAGGCTTTGTTGGATGCCATTTCTGAACCTAAATTTGAGAATATAGACAAAGAAAAGGTAATTAGAATAAAAAATTTTGATTCAGCACCTGCAGAAAGTGGTTGTAAATTTTTCAATAGATGTCCATATAGTATGGAAATATGTAAAAAAGAACCACAATTGGAAAGTAAAGAACAAAATCATAATGTATCGTGCTTTCTCTATGATAAAGAATGAATTTAGAAAATAATCCGAATAAGAATTAATTTATAATTAATTAATTAATTGTATCTTGCAAAACTTAAAATGTTAATGGCTAATCTAGTGATAAAGCAATTTGGCCAGACTAATTGAAAGCAAAAAAAAATAAGCGAAAGGGTTTTATTTTCTACGGACATCCTTCCATCTTTTGTATAAAGTAGCCGTTTTGTTGTATATTCTCTTCAACTATCTTTGGTGCTTCTTGCACATGACAAAATTGACATTCCTCTTGAGTCATTTTTTGACCTTCTTGACCGTCGTCCTTTAAGTATTCCTTTCCATATTCTAATGCTTTTTCATGTGGAGTTGAAGAGTCCACTATAACGTCAAAGTGCATAGTCTTTCCATCGCTTTTTGTTACATATGTATCATATACTGCACATTCCATGTCAATATGATGATAACAATCTCTATTTATTCTATTCAATAGCTTCAGAAATAGGGATTACTGTCAATACACATTACTGTGAATATGCACTCATGATTATTATAGTCCAGTGACATCATAATGTTTGTGCACCTAACTAGAGAGGAGGAGGATGCGCTAGATGAAAAGCACGGTCAAGCTGTTTCAATAGCATATAAGATATTGTTATCAATAGGTAAAGCAACCAATGCAGAAAGATTAATTCCTGTAGACTGGGTCCATCTTTCTGGAGTAAATTACAACACAATAGGGGACGCAGGAGTCAAATTTCTTACAAAAAATAGTGAAGAAATGCGCTTTTTAGTTCCTACTACAATAAATCCGATGGGATATGACAGTCACAAACAGAATAACCTATCTAACAATTTCAAAAGACAACAGATGGAAATAGTCAAAGCTTATGATAAAATGGGGTCTATTCCTTCATTCTCATGTATTCCTTATGAATTATTTCAGTTACCAGATAGGGGACATAATGTTAGTTTTGCAGAAAGTAACGCGGCAGTAATGGCAAATTCAGTATTTGGTTTACATACCAACAAAGAAAGCTCCCTCAGCGCCCTAGCAAGTGCGGTAACTGGCAAGGCCCCATACTCGGATCTTAGAATTAGAAGCATAAGGGATCCTAAAATCAAAATTAAGATAGAAACAGAGCTCAATACGGAACTAGATTACGGAATATTGGGATATTTTTCTGGCAAATCCATAAAAGAAAGCTGTGTTTCATTCGGTCCTGAAATTAGCAACATAGACATCTATAAGAGTAAGTCATTAGCCGCTGCATTGGGAACTTCGGGCGTATGCGGAATGTTCTCTAATAAGGAAATAAACGGTAACAATATTTCATTTGGAAAAGAGGAAGAAAAGTCAGTAATGGATGAGCTCAATACTACTGAATCCGGAGATGTAATAGCACTAGGAAGTCCACAACTTGGGATGCATGAATTAGAGTTATTATCAAACATGATAGACGGCAAGAAATTTTCGAAAAAATGTATGATCTTCTGTCCACGATCTCTATACGAAAAAGCTTCTAATTCTGGGATTGCTCAGATACTTGAAAATGCGGGTGGAAGTCTAATCTGTGATGCATGTACGTGTTTGTCACCTCTGTTAACACATGAAGAATACGACGGCGTAATAACAAACAGCGTAAAGGCAGCCCACTATCTCAACAAATCCTCCGGTGTATCAGTATGTTTGACTGATTTGAGATCCATAATAAGGAAGTATACTAGGTAAGACACTTACCATGAGCTATTCTCTAAGATGTAGAGTAATTGTAGGAGGGAAGGCAAGGGGAAGCATTCTGGTAACTAAGCAACCTATCAACTTCCTATCTTCGGTGGATCATTTGACTGGAATGATAACTGATAAGAATCACGAATTGTATGGAGAATTTGTAAAGGATCATGTTTTAGTTTTTCCATACGCAGTAGGGAGTAGCGTAGGTGCATATTCGATTTTTGCGTTGAAATCCAATGGTGTATCTCCGTCAGGTATAATATGTACATCAAGGACCGATATTACGACTGCATCAGGATGTGCAATTGCAAATATACCGCTACTTGAACTATGTGGAGATCAGGATATTGCGGAAATTCAAAATTACAATGAAGCAATAGTAGATGGAATTTCGGGAATCCTACAAATCAAAAAGGTTTAATTTAATTCAATTAATTTCTTTCAAAAGGTGCATGGCATTTGACGGGCGAACGGATCCAAATAATGGATATGAAGAGAAAAGTCCATGCACCTCAAAAGTTTTAGAATGAGATGCAAAATTATCGTTTTAATTGGGTATAATCATAATTTTTCAAAGTTTATTGATTAATTCTTTGAAGTATCTGATTGAAACTGAGTTTTAATTGAGATAATTAGTCTCTTATGCTATTTTAATAATATACCAAATATGACAATGCGGAATAGAGTAGAAAGGAGGATATTTCAATCTTATAAAATCGATAATGTCCATGCAACAAAAGTTCAATAGACAAGAAAACTTCCGCCATTGATGGAATTCCCCCAATGTATGCAAGACAAATGTAGAAATTAATTGAGAATAGAGCAAGTAAAAGATGAACACATGAAATTAGAGTTAAGAAACGGAAATATTTTAAAATAATAGAATCTTCATTTGATTATTAAAAACTTGTGGGCTTATTACAATGAATCGTAGATTGGTAAATAGTCGCCCACCAGGACGCATACCTTCTTGCCAGCTGATGGGAGGACGATCTCTACGTTGCCAGCTGAGCAAGAAAAAACCAACGAACCCATCAGCTGCAGTAATAATTATGTCCTATAGACAATAAATAACAAACGAATAAGGTAAAAATTTCCACAATTATAATTCTATTTTGCAATTTTTGTAATTATTAAGACCATTTTTAGCATCTATAACATTCCGTTCCCAATCTAACTTATCTCCATCTTTTACTTCCCACAGTCTTACAATGCTCCTTGGAATAGCTGTTCTTAGAGTTGCCAACTTTTAAGATGTTTTACTAGCTAAGGTAGTTTCTCAGCGGACGTGGATAAAGGGGGTGTACTTGGAGATGATGCATGCTGTCATCATTTATAGTGTTCAAACAGAGAACACTATACCAATACAATCCTCCATTTCCAGATCCGTATTGATCTCTCATCACAAGTAGAAGATATCAGTGTTTTCAAAGATTCTTACTTAACAATTTAGAGTCTGATGGGAGGTTAAAGTAGAGCACAAACCATGCCTGGAGAAACCAAAAAATGATCCTCCCATCAGCGGAATCGAGTGATATATACTTCTAGAAAATATCATAAAAAATTTTCGGACTGAATTTTACAAGTGACCTAGTCTAAATTGAATTAAATCCTTTGTACCTGAAGTTTTAATTATTCTCATATTACATGATTGTTGCATGTCATTACGTGGAATTACCGTAGCCATTACATCAAGTCGAAGAGCCTCTGAACTTGCGAGCATTGTGAGAAAATTCGGAGGTGTTCCTTACATAGCCCCAACTATAGGTATTAGAAATAACAATCCACTAATTTCTGACTGTAATAAATTTATAGATACAGTCTGTCGCAAGAAAATGCATTTTTTTGTTTTTATGACTGGCGTTGGAGTCTTCGCTCTTTTTCAAAATGTTGATAAATTGCACGAGTTAGACAATGTAATTGAAAAGTTACGTGATACCGTAGTCATAGCAAGAAGTAACAAACCAGCAACGGAATTGAGAAAATTTGGTGTTGCAACTAACTTTGTTCCTGATATGAATACGATTGATGGAGTTTTCGACCTTGTAAGAAAATTTGATGTTAAAAATAAAAATATTGGAATACTGTGGCACGGTGATTACTCTGATTCGTTTAAGCGGAAGCTTGAATCTTTAGGTTCAAAAGTGTTTGAATTTTCGTCATATTCATATTCTATAAGTCTTGAACAAAAAAACGGAATCATGTTAAAGGAAATGGGATATGATTACGTGGCTCCCACTGAAGAGAAAATTAGAAAACTTATAGAAGATATAATGACAGGTATTATAGATGCAATCACCTTTACAAGCCCACCCGCAGTTAAGGAGTTCTTTGAATTCGCAAAAACAAACAATAAGATTGATTTACTAAAAGATAGGCTAAACCATAATCTACTTGTTGTGTCCATAGGACCTTCTACTTCGAAAATGCTAGAGAAATTCCAAATAAACGTGGATGTTATCCCAAGTACTTATCGCATGGGAGCTATGGTCAAGGAACTGGCTGACTTTATTTTATCAAATGATTAGCAAATTTCATATCTCGTTCAAATGTGAAGCAAACACAGCGAAGAAAGAAAATCACGTAACGTTTTTTATAAGGTTACCCTAATAATTGATACATTGTCTAATTTTTGCCCCGAGTGTGGTGGAGAATTAAAGCTGGATAGTGCTACCAAGAATTTCATATGCAAAAGCTGCGGTCTTTTTGCATCTAGGGAAAAAATGGATGAATTAAGAGATAAAACCTTTAGGGATGAGGGTAATGACAGGAAAAAATACCATGATGATTATCTTGACTGGTGGACATCTTCAAAGAAAGACAAACAGAGAATGTAGATATAAAATTTAGGAAATGGCCATAGTTACAAATCAGGGTCCATCATTGGTACCATATGATCTTCCTTTCTGGTCTTTAAGGCGGTCATCAGTTCAGTCTCAATAATCCTGGGCAATTTTCTTATTTTGTTTACAACTATATCACGCATTTCTTCCAAATTCTTTGCTCTTATTTTTAAGAGAAGGTCAAATCTTCCATGCATTTCATGGATTTCTAGGACCTCTTCAATGGTTGAAAGACTATTTGTTACTTCATCGGCAGTTCCAGGTTCTATGTTTATGCCCATAAATGCAAGATGATCATAACCAAGCTTATTGTTGTCCAAAGCTATTGTAAATTTTTTAATAATTCCCGCGGCAAGTAGACGTCTCACTCTTATGTGAACCGTGGCATCCGATATTCCGATTTGTTTTGCAATTTCAACAAACGGTAAACTGGAGTCGTTATTCAAAATATTTATAATTTTAAGATTAATTTCATCAATAACGTCATGGCTGGCAGTCAAGTCAAAAATTAATTTATAGTTATATACTTAAATGCTTTTAGAAAAATTCTACCCAGCAATTACTCACATTTTACTAGTTTATGCTCAAGACGGTAAAAAATATTAATGATGAATGTCCCCAGACATTGTTTATTCAGATGTCCAAACAGTGTAGCAAGTGCAAGAAAAGCAATGCCATTTACTTAAGGAACTACTCTGGAGAATTATTGTGTAAAAAATGTTTTATTAAATCAGTAGAATATAAGGCAAAAAGAACATTATCAAAATTTTCCATGATAAAACATGGTGATAGGGTGGCAGTTGCAGTATCTGGAGGTAAAGATAGTCTTGCCCTCTTGAACATACTAAAAAACATACTTAGCGGCGTAAACCCTGAACTCGTAGCCATTACTGTGGATGAGGGAATTAAGGGGTATCGTGACGAATCTCTAAATATTGTAAAATGCTTTTGTTCCAGTATAGGCGTTGAAAACAGAGTGGTAAGTTTCAGCGAACTTTTTGGTTTATCAATGGACAACGCCATGGAAGTAAGGCCCTCAGAGAAAATTTCATCATGTTCTATGTGTGGAACTTTTAGAAGAAGGGCGATTGATCAGCTTGCGGAATCATGCGGAGCAAATGTAATTGCGACTGGACATAATTTGGATGACTATGTACAAACCTTTCTTATCAATTTATTTGCTGGTGATGTTGAAAGAATCGGTTGGACTTATCCAGAACCAATAGAATATGGAGTTGGTGGATTAAAGAAAATCAAACCGTTAATGGAGATATACGAGAAGGAACTTGTATTGTATGCCATTCATCTGAATATTCCATTTCAAGCAGAAGAATGCCCATATAAAGATGAAAGCATAAGAAGTGCTTTTAGGAGCCACTTGAACAATCTTGAGAAAATTCATCCAGGGATAAAATATAATGCGTACAATTCAATTTTGAAGATTGCCAAGAAGCTGAAGTCTACAAATAATGTCATTGGTCGCGAACATAGACGATGTTTAGTTTGTGACAGAGACTCGTCGGGTGATGTATGTTCAGTATGTCGTACCCTGAATCTGTTATTTAAAAAAAATTAGATCTCGTTTCGGACAGCCAGTCAATGTTGTTGGGTAGTCAATTGGTTGGTACTTTTTCACCCTGAGAGGCACCAATCAATTACATTATAGACAGGTTATTGAGCGCTATTAAATGACTTTAAGAATAGATTGTTAATTCCCATTATAATTGTAAACTAAAAAGAAATTAATCATTGGGATAACTATGGATTGCAAACAAGTAAGATTTTGTTTTTACCAACAGGATACACAAATATATCTAAATTGTGTAATATTTTTGCGGTAGTAGGGAGGATTGGGGTGTTAGCCGTACCCCAGACCGGAAATCGGCTTTATGCTGGGATCAGTAACTACTGGGTAAATCTTTAGATGTGAAGTTCCTGCTTGCTTTGCTGATATGATACCACGCCGTGTCGGATGGGTATGAACGACGATATATGCGAAGGCATGTGCTTGATTGTGAATTGTCGAAATGGATGAGGTCCGGGAGGGTGCAATCCTAAGGCAGCGTATCCATGCTAGCACGTCTACGTGATTGATCTTGTAGAGCTTGAGATTGGGCTTTACTCCTATAGTGGTACCGGTAGGCTACTACCGCACTCGTTCGTTATATCTTTAAGCAAATCCTTACAACCAGTGTTTTATCTGTAAAAATTCCTGCTGTGGTTCGCCTTTCAGTAATTTGATGAGTGAAATTGCTTGGGGAACTGATAATACTGGTTTATGAAAATGATTATCTGTTCCGATTCGCGGACAAGCAACTTGAATAAAGGCATCTATATCTTCAAATGGCAATAGACGCTCATCTGTTATCTCAGTCATAGCTATTAGCATAATCTTTTTGCCCGCCAGTTCCAGTAACCTTTTGAGTTCTAGTGCCTTAATATTGGCAAACTGTCCTTCCTTTAATCCAATAATTATTCCGATTGTTTTCGCATCCTGAGCTTTATATACCGTTAAAATTGCCTTTTTTTCTAGTTTTCGTGCTATATCATTAATTTCTGAATATTCATTAAAGTAAGGATCCAACATGAATGTGGGTTTCTGCGTAACGATTGCAACACTGGCAGAATGAAAAATACTCTGTCCCAAAAACAGGTATGCATCTACCTGATCCTTGGTATCATAAACTGGGTAGAACTCACAACCAAAAACTTGGCCATCATTGAGATGGCCCTTTCCCCTTCCAATAACGACTTCATATCCATGATACTCAAAAATCTCCTTTACTTTTTGCATAGAATGTAAATATTGACTGTTAGTCACAAGGCAAATTTTTGTAAAATTCTTCTTTTTTAACTCAATCGCACATCTTTTTGCAATTTTACTAAAATCTACATCATCAAAAGCATCTACCATAATTACTTTATTTCCAAAGTTCTCCATGGATATAGTGTGTCCAATGTTGAACAAGATGTCTACACCTAACATTTCTGCAGCATGAATATTTAGATCACATGAGCCCCAAGATGTGTCCCCAATAACGTACACAGGTATATTGTATTTCTCTGTCAACTTGTGTGCACAATTTTGAATTTTCTTTAGGATGCCATCTGGTCCATCTAGAGCAACGGAGTGTGGTTTCTTTTCATTAATTGTGGAAAAGATCTTTTCCTCGTCTATATGAATCAATTAACTACTCATCAAAGAATTGAATTAGTCTAATTTTAAGATATATTTTGATTCTGTTGAATATAACTAGTAGATTTACTTGTTTCTCTGAATGTCTATAGAGTAAGTGGTACTGGAGAATTCGGGTAATTTTACATCATTTCGTTCTGGTACTATGGTAATTCTGTCTCTATCAGGTCTAACCGAAATGTTAATTTTGTTGAGACCTTCATTGGTACTAATAAAATGATCAAAATTCAGGTTGTGAAGATCCGATCTAATCGAGTCAGGTAGTTTGGGTTCCAGACAGATATTATTTTCAATCATGTTTGGTTTAATTCCCAGCATTAATTCACGCAATGCATAAACATATAATCCAACCGACCATGCTTGGAGTATACACGAATTAAATGGCTCTGGTCTGTCACCACGGTACGTTTCAGCGTACATCCCATTTTCAGAAATAATACGATCAGCCATTACTGAAAGATATTCTAGCGCTTGCTGAGTCCTTTGGTTTTTTATTTCACTGACAGCCGCCCAACCGGTAACAAGTGGCCACACGGCTCCATCGTGATATAGTGAAGGATGATATTTGGGATCCAAACTGCTCAAAGACCTCATACCCCACGAGGTAGTCATGTCATCCTTTTCCAGTCTTTCTAAAACCAATCTTGCCTTGTGTTCATCCTTTACTGCTTCAGTAAGCAAAATTACTAATGAATTTGGACGAATACTGCTATCTTTACTCAGATCCTTACGAATAGTATCATAGTAAAACCCCAGCTTTTGGTCCCAGTATTCATTATCAATCTTGCTTCTCAATTTTTGAGCAGATGAAAGCCAGGTCTTTTCATGCTCTTTATCATCAATTATCTTCGCTAGCTCACTTCCTATTATCAGGCTTTCATAAAATAATGCTTGCACATCATTGGCGCTCTTTCTTCTATCGATATGATCCATCCAAGTGGAATCCTGAATAGGCAATTTTTCTGCGGTGCCTGAAAAACCATGTTCAATAAATTGATCATTGTCAATATCTTTAAGAAAACCAGAACTGACAAGATCAACTATGGAACCCCATCTTTTTGAGAGATATTGGGTATTTCCTGTACCATGTACATACTCACGAATAGCCCACGGAAACAAAAAGGTTGAATCTGCAGAACCATATGTAGTATTGTGAAGAAACGTTCTCCCACTGATTACCATGGGTAATTCTCCTTTCACTGCACCATTCTGGGTATGTTTTGCCTGACGTTTCAAAAAATTTTCTATAACCCGCAGAGAAAAATCATATTGACCCATAGACAAATATCCTCTTAATGACCATCCCGTATCACGTGCCCAATAATTGGGAAACCTAGGAAGTCCTGCACTGATACCCTCTCCAAGATTATCATAATTCGCCTTCAGGTATTCAAGACCAGTCTTTGCCTTTTTCAGCGCCTTTGCCAACTTGACAATTATTGAATTTGAAATTGAACTAGAAGATGCATGATGTATTGTAAACGTAGATGTTGAAATATTATTATGATAATTTTTTGTTTCTTCATATAGTTTTAGGTAATTGTCTCTTATGTTTTTGTATTCATTTAGACACTCGTGAGCACTTGTGAAATCACCAGCACCTATTAATGCTATTTCTTTCGTCACACCTTCTTCGAGCTCTACATCATAAGATAATTCCAAATCATTATCAAAAGAATCTGTTAGTATCTTGGAGGGTTTCAAATTCTTTGGAGAGATACCTATAGTTCCAAAATAGTGTGCGACCCCTTTTTTTGCGATTGTTCTGATCTGCAAACAGTTCTCTGATTTATAATATTTTGAAAAATTACTCTGGGAGATTGCAGCTAAACCATAACTAGTGATATTACCATCAATTAGGAAATGCACCCTGATTTTTTTAGTTGTTTGCTTTTTTGTATTTAAAGTAAAAAGGTCATTAATTTTTTCGGGGTCAAAATTAAGTATCTGGACGAAACCTTTATTTTCAATTGGTACAAATAATGTTCTTTTAACACGAATACCTGCTACTTCGTGATGAGTACATAGGCTTCCATTTTCATGCCTCGATGAGATGACAAAGTTTGGAAGTCTTTTTCTAACTCCATCATCTACGGAAATCTCGACAATAATTCTTCCGAATGCCCTGGCGGGCGGTACATATAATCCTCCATTATCATATCTTGCACCCATCCAGGTCCAATTTGCCGAAAGTGCTCCATTAGAGGAACAAACTATGTAGGCTTTCCTGCCAGAAAGCACTAATGGCGAAGCAAAATTCATAAACATAGTCTCACCGTAGACTTGGGTATCTGATTCTTCTGGCAAATTTGATGAAATGATCACTTTTTCTTTATTATTGCTTGCATAATCCACAAATGTAAATGGAATAATTATCTGTTCAAAGCCTTCGAGTTTACTCATAATAGTTATTTTGTGTTTCTTTTGATTATCCAGTTCCACACCTATCACCAAAAACCTGCCACTTTGAAACGGTTTGAACTGAATTGGTCTTGTTTCAGATAATGCTGATGCATTAACTATTGTATCAGATGTAGCAATCTGGATTGATTTTTTTGATATTGGTAGCTCGTCAACATAAATATCAAGAGATACAATGTTTCCGCCTAATGGAACAGGAGGATTAATAAGCGAAAATATGAAACCATTCTCCTTAACATCCTCATTCATAACAATTGCGTTTTTAAGACTGCCTTCAATATATGAAAGGACAGTGTGAGTTTTGTCAAGTGTTCTTGTCATAACGGTTCTCCAAAGGGTCTAAATAGGAAATTTTCAAAGTTCCTCGTAATAATTGGCAATTTAACCTATATTAAAACTATTGATCGAAAAATTTGTTTGTATAAATAAGTTTATAGTTTGTTTAATATTGTTTAACTATTTTATGAACTAATGCCTTTAGTAAGGGGTAATAGGATTGGTGAAAGTTAAGGTAAGAAATCTTGAAATTGGAAACGGAAAACCAAGGGTAATGGGAATTATCAACTCCAGTCCAGAGTCCTTTTATAAAGAATCCGTTTCAGTAGATAAGAAAATTATTTCTGAAAGGGCAATACAAATGGAAGAGGAAGGTGCAGATATAATTGATATTGGAGGAATGTCTACCGCGCCTTATCTTAATACTCTAATTTCAGTTGAGAAAGAAGTCGAAAGGTTACGAAACGCAATCAGTGCTATAAAAAAAGTATGCAATATTCCGCTTTCAGTAGATACACCACGAGCAGATGCAGCTAATGCTTCAATTGAGATGGGGGTTGATCTAATCAATGATGTTACAGGGCTCAAATATGATGATAAAATGAAGACTATAATTTTTTCATCAGGCTTACCTGTGATCATCGGGGCTTATGGAAATAGATCTACTGCCTATAAGTCAGGAGATATATCTGAAACACTCGACATTTTACAGGAAAGTATACTCTTAGCAACCCAAAGTGGCATAAATGAAGACAAACTTATCATCGATCCTCTAATCGGTTTTTTTCGGACGGAGGGAAATAATCCGTTTTTTACAAAAATATCTCATCAAAATTGGTACGAAAGAGACATAGGAATCATAGCAAATCTAAAAAATCTGTCAAATTTTTCAAAACCAATTTGTATCTCAGTTTCAAGAAAATCATTTCTTGGTCATTTATTTAATTTGACCGAGTCAGAGCGCCTTATACCCTCGATTATTACTCAGGTTATAAGTGTCCTAAACGGAGCTGCCATTATTAGGACCCATGATGTTAAAGAAACAAAAGTTGCGCTAGAAATACTCGAACGATTGTCGAAACGTTTGTCCACTTGAATCTGGCAGAAAATATCTGCGAAGCAGTTGAAGGACACGTTACAGAAGAAAACGCTTATAATCCCAACATAGATATAAAATTCAAGGAAATATTGGAAATAAAAGAAGGTTTAACTTTTGATGATGTTCTGCTAATTCCAAAACGGTCTTCTATAATTTCTAGATCTCAAACAGACTTGAAAACCAAATTATCTAGAAATATTTTGTTAAATATTCCACTAATCAGCGCAAACATGGACACGGTGACTGAATCTAATATGGCAATTGTTATAGCAAAAGAAGGCGGAATAGGCGTCATACACAGATTTATGACAATAGCAGATCAGGTCGATGAAATATTAAGGGTAAAAAGATCAGAGTCCGTAATTATTGAGCAGCCTTATACCATTTCACCTTCTAAATCTTCAAACGAAGCATCTAAGGTAATGCAGGAGCTTGGCGTATCTGGCTTGTTGGTAATGGATGATAATCGAAAAAAATTGGTAGGAATAATTACTAACAGAGATATCATGTTTCAATATAATTCAGATACCAAGGTCACGGATCTTATGACAAAGGAACTTGTTACGGCAAAACAAGGAACTTCTATCGAGGAGGCAAAAGAAATTCTACACAAAAATCGAATTGAAAAACTACCTGTAGTTGATGAATCAAATAATATCGTCGGACTTATTACTAGTAAGGATATAATGAAAATGGAACGATATCCATTGGCTTCGAAGGATAAGAAAGGTAGGTTATTGGTTGGCGCGGCCGTCGGAGTAAAAGGTGATTATTTAGACAGAACTGAGGAATTGCTCAACGCAGGAACTGACATCATTGTAGTAGATATTGCGCATGGCCATAGCGACAATGCAATTAATGCTATTCATATGATAAAAAAAGCGTTTCCAAATTGCGAATTAATTGCAGGAAATGTTGCTACGGGAGAAGGAGTAAGAGACCTCGTTAAAGCCGGGGTTGATGCGGTAAAGATTGGTGTTGGATCTGGTTCAATATGCATAACTAGGATTATCACTGGTTCTGGAGTTCCACAACTAACTGCAGTTATTGATGGTGTTAAAGTTGCAAAGGATTTTGATGTGCCCGTGATCTCTGATGGCGGGATAAGGGCATCAGGTGATGCTATTAAAGCTTTAGCAGCAGGTGCATCCACAGTAATGATTGGCAGTCTTTTTGGAGGAACTGATGAAAGTCCGGGTAAAACAATAGTGAGACATGGAAAAAAATACAAAATGTATCGTGGCATGGCATCGTTTTATGCGTCTCTTGGTAGAAAGTATAGAGAAGAGGGATCACAAGTAATAGATGGAGAAGATCCTAATGACTACGTACCTGAAGGAGTTGAGGCAATGGTACCGTATAAGGGAAGCGTTACTGATTTAATTAAGCAATTTGTGGGTGGGATCAGATCAGGTCTAAGCTATTGTGGCGCTAGAAGTATATCTGAAATGCAACATAATGCAGAATTTGTAAAAATTAGTCCTGCAGGATATACCGAAAGTCAGCCCCATGATGTGGACGTCATGTAGGGTTTAATACCACTTTATTAGTTACTAATTGCAATACTAAGCCAATTGAAATCTGATACGCTAGAAACATCGTTTATTGATCAAAAACTCGAAAATGCAACAGCGGGGCTGGAACCTTACTTTCTTAAACATTTGAAGGCGAAAGTATCTCGAGAAAATAACATATTCTTCTAAGGAACCAGTATCCTGGAAAGCTTGCATTATTAGCTTGGTGCCCTCAGAGCAGTAAATTGGTATTTCCGGTCTCAGATAATGTATGTATGCGGTATGGTCTACGTGAGCATGAGTCAATATTACAGCATCTATTTCTGTGTCCTCATTTCCATCAAAGTCCATATGCTTTGCATAATCTCGTCTGTACAGTCCTTTGAGTTTTGGGAGTAGTCCAAATTCAAATAAATCTCCCATTCCATTACACATCCTAGGATTCACAAATTCTGCAAAATATTGATTGACTTTTCCCATCTGCATACCGAAATCTAAAAATATTTTGGTCCCCCTATCTTCAACTAAAAATTTATTACCCCCAATTTCATGGACTCTTCCATAAAAGGTAATTTGAGATTTTGAAGGCAACTAAATTTAGATTAAATAAGTGACTTATTACTTTTTTCAAGGGAAGTTGTTTAACTATTAAAAATTATTTTATTATGAAATGCCATAAGTTGCCGCACATTGCAAACAGGCGTTGTACTTAAACACGAAGTGCCAAGTAATAGTTTTATGTTTATTATTCTTATTTTAACAACAATTGTCTGAACCGGTCAAAAAAATTAATCAAGTTGTAGGGAATGTGGGACTGTTTTATACATGCTATGAGTTATGCAAGAGAGGTTGGAATGCTATGCCAACCTCTAGAAACGCAAGGGGAATTGATATTGTAATCTATAGTCAAGACGGACGTCAAAAGTATACAGTGCAAATAAAAAGTTTGAGGCAAAAAAATCCTGTACCACTTGGAAAAACCTTAGATAGTCTTTTTGCTGATTATCTAATAATATGTACAAACGTATTAGATAAACCAGAGTTATTTGTTACAACACCCACTGGAATACGTCATAAGATACATAAAGGTGAAAAGGAGGGACGTATCAGCTATTGGCTTCAAACTAAAGATTATAAGCAGTTTAGAGATAATTGGGATATATTACCGAGTGGTTTTTAAGAATAAGAATTTTTATTGTTAATACGTTAGCAAAAACAGTAACAAACGAACTCAGTATAAACTATATTTTTCTCTGTTAAATCTTATCTGTTTTGGATTTTTAATACGTCTTCATTCAGAATTTTGTAACTAATTTGGCAGTTGTAGCCGATGCATATTCCAAATAATTAATAATTTCGGGAATATTTTCTTCGGTTAGAGAAATTCTACGTTCTGTTCCCCTGGGAAAAAACCAACCAGCAGATCAAATCGAGATTAATTTATTTTAGAGATCCTGCTGGTAACCTTGTAGAATTCATAACAAAAAATTACTGGGGCGTAATGGATTGAAACAATAACACAGAAGACTTAATGTAGACAAGAAAGTTATAATCCATGAGTTGTGCAAGTCATTTTTATCTATTTGACAAATATTGCATGAAACTGGCGATGAATGTCAATATAAAATACGCTGCGCCTATTCCTATCACAATATATATTAGTTTTCTTAATTTGGACATTTTAATAAATCATTTACTTTATCTCCAAGAGGCATCCTTAAATTTAAATCCTTATCCATGTCCGTGTCTAAGTTCAAATCTCCTTGGTTCCAAACCAAGGTTGTCTCGCTTTACCCCTCGAAAATGGATCACATACACTAGTGTATTGCGTCCCCACCGAACCCGAATATTATTGATACTATAATTAGTAAGCTTACGCAAAATCTAATTACAATTATGCAAGTTTTGTATTACTTAAGCATAGATCTTTAAGTAAGTAGTGCGTCATTTTCTAGTGAAACTATGACTAAAATTCAAGTTAGTGCCAAGATGAAAATTAACCTAGGTATGTTGGAAGAATTCAAGCAACAAGCAGCCAAATGTGTGTCCACAGTAAAGGAGAGGGATCCAGGAACGTTACAGTATGATTGGTTTATTAGTAGTGATAAGACTGAGTGTGAAATTCGTGAGACGTACGAAAGTCCTGATGCATTCCTAGCACACATATCAAATCTTCGTGAGCCATTGCGGATACTTTTTGAAAAATTTGCTTCAGATCACTCAGTAGTAATTTACGGCGAGCCTTCCCCAGAACTGTTAGAAAACGCAAAAGCTAGGAGAATTGACGTAAAGGTATTTTCATTCTTGCAAGGACTCAATAATATGTAAATAATCACAATATCAATGGGTTGCAAAATAGTGTCAAATCTGTGCCTCATTCCACCGCACTGGGACCAACGTCAAAATAGAGAAAATTGAATTGTTGAATAAATGGTGTTGAGTCTTTCATTCAACCAATGGGTCCATCGGACGCAAGTTTCAATTCAGGTCCAAATGTCTTGCCATTATCATTGCTTATTCTGATTACAGGCTCGTTTAGGGTTTGATTTCTTTCCCACCAAGAAACTGCAACTCTCCCTTCATCTGCCGATATTTCTACGTCCACTGAATCAGAATTAGGAGAATTGCTGAGATTAACTTTGTCGGTGAATGTTTTGCCTGCATCAGACGACAATCGATACATTACCTCATCGTTCCCCGTTTTATTGGTCCACCATGCAACATAAACATCATTTTCGAATATCGATGTTTGCGTACCTCCCTGAAAATCTCTTTTACTAGTAACTGCATCTACTTGTTGTTGCATTATTCTGGTTGTTGCTATAATTGCAATTCCAAGAGTTATCATTACGATAACAACCAAAACCAATTTTTTGTTCATAACCAATCTATCAGATAGGTATTATATCAATCTGTATCAAGTGCTAATTTCAACTGAGATTAAACCCGATGGATCTAAAAATCATCTAGAATTTGATTTACTTCAATGTAGAACGTTTGAAATGTAAATAAAATGAATCTTGTATTACTATGCCAGGTTTTTTAGTTTAAGTATATGTTTTATTATCAAAAAGTAATGCAACAATTAGTATCAATATCTCTAATTTAGCTAATTTTTGTTCTAACTATTGCCAAGAAGAATAGGACCAATATAGCAAGGGTCATTGAAGAAATCATCACGTCAGTTATTGGGATATCCAGTTCGACAAAGATATTGTCTAAATAATCTAGAAATTGCTGTACAGCAAAGAGAGCAAAAATAATTATTGCATATATTGTTATTTTAAGATGTGTTTTTCTGTATGCAGTGATGGAAAGAGCTAATAGTAAGAGAGAGATTACGGCTATGCCGAGAGCTATTAGATTTTCAAGTCCTTCGAATAAATCGATTTGAGAAATAACTGGGAAGAGAACAGTTAACAAATTCAGCATAAGATCATCGCCTATTTCATCCCCCTGCTGCTAGATAATGATAAAAACATTTCTACGATTCTCATACTCCACTTGTCCCAAGTACTAGGATAATAGCTCCTAAGAAGTGTTAGAATATACCTGGCGTCATCCTGCAGCTGATATCTCTTATATTTTCCATCTTTGATCTCTGTAATTATTTTAAGGGCAACCAAGCGACCAACGCCAGGTTACAGATCTGGCAGATATCTTTACACTACTTGCAAGATCTGTTTGAGTGGGACTTTTTTGTTCTATTATAAACATAAGAATTTTTCTTGCAGTTTCGTGAGTCAAGACCTCAAGTATATCTTTTTCATTTTCTTTAGAGTCCAGCAGCAAAGTAATATGTATACAATCCACGTCTACTTGATGTTATCCTGCCCATTTTTTCTAATTTGTCTAATTGATATTGAACTGTTCCCATTGAACCATTCATTGCCCTTTTGATTCGACGTAAGTGACACCCCGGATTATCATGTATGAAACATAACACCTTGTCAACAGTGTCATCAGATTCATCCATTTAGATGAAGCCACCCAAAAAGTGTAACGGGTAGTAACGTAGTGAATATCCAAATGATATATTCTCTTGCAAAGATACAATAAGTGCTTTTCAAATCAATCCCTTTATTTATAATGTATTGGTACAAGAGTGTAAGTGATTAATAGCCTCTCCTCTCATAAACGGTAACTTACTGATATACTTGTATCAAATTTCTTATTAATGATGCAATTTACTTTCATCCAATGGAAAATACGTTAATTTTCACCTTTGTGACATTAATCACATTAATTCTCAGCCTTTTGATTGTAGCTAGTCTGGGTTCATATAGTCAACAACAAACAGGTATTGGTGTTAATTATGTAGTTGCCGCATCAGAAGTGCAAACACAAACTCCTGCATTTGACACATCCAATTTTCATGATCCACTGAAAATAGACAATAAGTACTACTCTTTGAAGCCGGGCACCATAATGACTTACAAAGGCACTGATGAGGAGGGAAACTCGATGCGGGACATTGTCACCATCACCAACGATACAAAAGAGGTCCAGGGGATACCCACACGCGTCGTTAACGATACTGTCTTTGTGGAAGGAAAATTAGAAGAGACTACAAATGATTGGTATGCCCAAGATGACAAAGGAAATGTATGGTATATGGGAGAGGATACGACTGACTTTACCAACAAGAAAAACCCCCATGAAGGTTCCTGGGAATCCGGAGTGAAAGGAGCCAAGGCTGGATTAATAATGCTAGCAGAACCGAAAGTTGGAATTACCTATGACCAAGAGTTCGCCAAAGGTGTCGCTGAAGACAAGGCAACTGTTCTGAGTTTGGACAATAATGTCACTGTTCCTTACGGTTCTTATTCGAATGTGATCAAAACTAAGGAGTTTTCAGCACTTGAGCCTGATGTCGTTGAACAAAAATACTATGCAGACAATGTAGGAGACATCAAAGAAAAAACTCTCAAAGGTAGTAAAGAAGGAATTGAATTAGTAGAAGTCAAATGACAGTGAGTTAAACGAAGAAACTAACAAAAAATCTGAGGAAATTATCAATATTAACAAATTTCTTAATTCTGAAAGATTCTCAGAAAGTTATGAGCACACTATACAAATGTCAAAAGTATTAAGCTAAATTTTATTGGTAGCAGTTCCAAAAGTGGCAGGGTAAGCATTAAAGAGGTCAAGTTGAATGGAAGATGAGACCAAGAACCATTACCAATGAGTTTTGGCACGGGTTCCTAAATTGCAATGCTAGCATTATCAGTTCCACCGAACCCGAACCTCTAGTAGTTCTCTAATTGGACTCGGTAGGTAAGATAGGTAAGAATGAAACAATTAGAACTGCAAAAGGAAACGGCGGCCGATCCTTACATCCTGTTTGAATATACGATAAGATCTCCCTATACCAAGGAATCATATTTCAGAAGGTTAAGACGGTTTTTTAATGCTATTTCTCTTGAGGGACCAACATTTGAAAGTAGGTGCAACTTATTCAGAGAGGGAAACAAGATCCAAATTGGTCATTTAATTCCATTTTGAAATTCACACTGGCCCAGAAGAAACGAGTAGAAGGGAAGGCAGGAACGGAAAGTACCGAATTTCCAAGGGCACGCTATTTACAATATAATAGATCTCAAAAAGCGCAGAGATTGGAAATATAAATAGCTGGCGGTAAAAGACTTCAAATGAGTCCCCAGCTTGTTACGAATCTGGATGAAAACATGAAACTGAAGATGCTTGAAGCTGGCTCATCCGAATTAGACCTTAGAATACTCAATAAGGTAACGGAACATTTATCCGCTAGTTAGAACACTTTAATATTATAATCAATGCCGTGGCGGAATTATCCGATGAAACAAAAGTATACAAAGCGTGACGGTACCGTGAGAATATATGACTTAAAAAACAAAAAATGGATAAATTGCAATAAACCGTACAAGCCACAGAAAAGAGGGTTGGAAAAAAAGTCACTATATTCTAGCAGGTTTGGATTTTTGGATTTGTATAATAGAAAAGAACAGCAGGGTCTAAAATGTCCGTCAGGATATTCGATAGGCCAGTGCTTCAACATCATGTCTAAAATGTGGATAGGCTATCGTATCGCACTGAGTGGCGTAGATGGTGGTAGAAGTTTTGAGAAAATGAAAAAATACGCAAAAGCTATTCAGGATGTACAGAAAGATATGGGAATTCGTACTACATCTTTTCCACACCTTGGGCTCTATGGTGATGCATTAGTACTCAATAACAAAGAGGGTCAAAGAGTAGTTTTTGAAGACCATTCTGCACTGAAACGACAGCAGGAAGAATACGAAAAATGGGAGGCCGAGCAGGCTGAAAATGCCAAGAAGATTCAGGAAAAACTTCAAAAGCCGGATAAAGAAAAGGGTGAAGAGATTGAAAGTTTTGCTGACGATGTATCTCCACATGAAATGGAAGAAGCAGAGGAAGAAGAAATTGTGCCTGAGATGCTAGAACCTGATGAGGAAAAAGAGGAAGAGATAGTAACTATGACAGACGATATTCCTTTTCAAAATCAGAATCAAAAGGATAACTAAAGTTAGACACGTTCAAAACCCACTTTAGTGTCAAATAATCATATTTTTTGTTAAATCTTTGACATTTTCTATAGAGCTTGGATGTCAGTAAACATGAGGATGACGGTGCGATATTATACAAAATCGACTATATCAAAAATTTATGGCTCATTCAATATCGCCTCACAGCTTTGGCTAACGAATATCAATATTTCTCAAATGTTCTTTCTATATTTAAAATTTTGAAGAAATTTCTATTCAGTACGCATAAATTTGAACTCCTAGCTAATATATTTACTTGAACAGTAAAATCATAAGACCTATGACATTAACCGCAAGGATGCCTGCAAGTGTAATTATACCCCACTTTTGAAAGTCATAACAAAGGACACTCATTTCTTATTAATTCCTCCAAATTCAGAATAAGCATTTTTATGCTTTTATTCAAGGATTTTCCTTCTTGATTTGTTTTCCTTTATTATTTAAAATTAAATCACTAGCATAGTCTTGATAAATTGCTTCTAAAAGAATTGGAGCTAGTGAGTCCACTTTTGAAAATCATAACAAAGGCTCAATTCTTATTCGTACCGTCAAACCTGTATTGTTTACTCAGCATTCTAACAACAAAAGATATCTCGTCGATGGAGCTAGCAAGTCGAGCTACTTTTATGACATCTCTAATATCTTTTGAACCTTCACACCAAACTTTTTCTGCAATGGAAAGAGCTATTAGTTTGTCAATGTTCTCTTTTTTAAGTCTGGTAACGGCAATTTTGGAGAATTCTTCAAAAGTATATTCCGGCATTTCCAGTACCACGAATCTGGATAAAAGAGGCTCAATTATTTTGTGACAAGAATTAGCGGTTGCAAATACCCAAGATGTCAGTTCCATTTGTCTTGTCTTCTTGATTTTAGTTTCAGAAATTATTCCTGTTTCCATCAAATGTAACAAAGATGTCTGGTCTGTAACACCCATTTTTTCTAGCTCATCTATTAATAGAAATCTGGGCTTTCTTTCAAACAGCTGATTTAATAGACCTGCTTTAGTGGTATTGCTTCCTACTACAAAATAAGAGGTCTTGTAATGCCTTATCATTTCTGTCAAGAACATTGTTTTAGCAGAACCGGGTGACCCTACCAACAAGACGTGAACTGGTCTCTTAGAGAGTATAGCCGTAAAATCAAACAAGTATTACATCGCATTTATTAATAGAAAGAATTTCATTTACCTGAACACAAAGCGATCCAAACTGGAGCTAAATTTGAATTTGAAAAAAGGAGAATTAAATGACCCAAAAATATTGCTGTCGACACATCTACTAGTCTGCGTCACAACCCATCTGAATATTCGATATTCGTTGATGACAAATCTGACTTGGAATATGTGATAACATTGATAAAACAGGCATATGAAAAAGCTAACTAATTTGTGTCGATTGATATCTTTTTACGCCATAATCTTTGCATACTAGCTACGATTGGATTGCTTGATATCGCGATAAATATTCTGCAAATATTCGCATTTCCTAAAATAGACCATTATAAATTAGTGCATTAGAGATTCTGTTCGATTAAGGGACATGCCTACGGCAACAGTTTATTTTAAGATTTGGATCTAACATTCGGGATATCATGTGAATAAGTCGCTACATAAAAGGGCAAGCCATTTGCATCAAAGCTATCTTTTATTCGAGTTACCTCAGAAACTTGACTTGCTTATCTCTTGTACGTCTTCATGACGCTAGACTAGAGTTCGGAGTAATATTTTATGACTAGATTTGCATATTCATTTTTTAGTATCGCATTACTACTTCAGGATCATGGACTTCAATTATGTTAGATTATTATTATACTAATAGGTATTGGATTTGCCCTGCCCTGAAGTTCATTCCAATTCAAGGTCACTCTATGTATTCCCATTTAGTAAAAAGGATTAGAGGGTTCCGCATAATAGCCTTAGTAATATTGATTGCGTCAGTCATGGATGCCGAATCCGTGAAACTTGAGTTATAGTAGAGGGATGGATAGCCAAAGGGGCCCCTACCTACCACAATTCAATGTTCCTTTACAAGAAACTCATTCTTAAAATTCTCTACCGTATCTATTACATCACTTATCAAATTAATATTTATATTATGTTTCTGCGCATAAACTCTAATATCCTTTTTCGAAGTGAACTCACCTAAATAATTTATAATTCCATCTAAGGTAAACTTCGCATTCCTTGGGAACTGTTTAGACACCTTTCGCATTAATTTAATAATTTTTGTATAAAGTATTTGCAAATCCTTATCAGAGTGAATCCTCTCATCTATATGAAGCGACAGAACATGAAACATAATATCTATCATATGCAAATACGTGAATTGATAATCGATTTGTAAGCTATACAATTCCTCAGAAACTAATTTTCTTCTTTGTTCAAGAGGAACTTTCTCATCCGTCAATCGTAACAATTCCTTTTGTTGGTCTTCAAGTAGTCGTTGTATTTTCCTTAAAGGTTTGTCCATAACATCAACAGTTTTTTCAATCTTTGTTAGTTGGTTGTTTATTAAATCAAAATCATTATTATCATCGTAAAATAATTTGTGAAAACCATTCGGTTTATTGTGTTCATCTCTAATTCTCTTATCTTCTATAAGATCATTAATTTTCTTTAGAGTAGTGACTTTTGAAGATCCATTCTTGCCCATGTATTTGACTACTTGATTTGTTGTACTTCCAGGATTTTGTTTGATAAATTTAATAATCTCAACTTCTCTCATGTCTTCTTCATATGGGACTCTTGATGTCAACATACTTCCATGCATGGATGTAAAGACCTAATATAAGGGTTAATTGTCAGGATTTGCTTTAGTCATACATCTGTCATTAGATCGCCCGGATTTAATACACGACATACCTTGAAGGGAGGGTGTTCTCGAACAGTATATTTTAGATCAAATGGCACCGAATGAATCGGAGTTCAATATGTATATAGTATGTTGACTAGGATTTAGTATACACGTGAAATTTCATGGAGAAGAGATCAAAAAAGAGTCTTAAAATAATGATAGTCGAAGATGATGAGGATAATCTGACCCTTTATAGTGATTACCTGTCAAAGAAGGGATACCACGTTATTGCTCGCTACACAAAAGCAAATGACATTAAGACGGATCTTGAAAGACACTCGCCAGACATCTATCTAATAAACCCGAAGTTACCAGGGAATAAAACTGGAACGGAAGTAGCGACCGAAATCTTGGATATATATCCGTCAGCACCGATACTATTCATTACTGCTGATAACCGTCAACCTGTGGAAATAAAAAAGAACCCTAAATTGCGCGATAAGAAAGTTGATGTACTACTAAAACCGGTAAAACTAGAGAAAATTGAGCATTCAATATTAAACTTGGTGAATAAATAAAACTAGGACCAACTGATCCAATAGCCTTCAGAAAAATTTATAAAATCCTAAGTTATTAAAAATTGCCGTTTGGGATTGAGTGATAATAATTCCAGGCCAAAACAGGAAATTATCGAACGTATCAAATCAATGGATTTCCTATGCATGAGTTGCAATAGTCCTACCCCTGTGTCTGCGTCAGTAATTGATCTTGAGCATTATGCTATTGGCTCCAATGCAACAGCATTTTTTATTTGTCCGAATTGCCTGCATAAATTCACAGTAAAAATTCAAGATGTAGGCAAAATCGGAAAATAAATAAGAGAATACTACCTGGAATCGTTCAAGCACTGATGGGTCATGGTGGATGTCAGCAGCCCCACCAGGTCAGATTGCTTTCTGGACTAAATATGACCAATAATAAATTAATGTACACAACAAATTATAAAATAATTTAAAACCGGTTTAAAGAATTGGCAAGTGTGAGTAACTACGACTTCTCACCAGTCCTAGGAACTGTTCCCTTCTTACGACTTAAATACACGTCTATTTATCTAGTGTATCATGGTATTAGGAGAATTAATTGAAGACGAAAGAGGCAAGATAACTGGCCATAGAGTTTTAGATGTCGAGGGACCTAAGATAGAAAGATCATTTACACTGGCTGGAAAATACAAATGAATAGAGGTCACAGAAATCGGAACATTCTGGACTGTAATGATACCAGGAGCAGAAGCAGAACCGATAATGTATGCAGAAGCACAGGGAGTAATTACAACTAAAGACGGCTAGGGAATGTCAACGTACATTGCGCAAGGGATAGGAAGATTTGCAATTGATAGGGGCAATACTGTTAAGATTTTATATGATTCTAATAGATAGAAAGCACTAGTGGGACTTCATAAATTTCATGAATATTTATAAACGTCTTTATGGCTGAGTTATTATAAAATGGCAGATTGTTCGGCTGGAGACTGTTCCTGTGAATGTCCCCGCGGCGGCTGTGGCTGCATTGCGAGTTCGGAGGATCCTTCTGACTGTTCTTGCCATTGTTACCATAGCAGATTTGCCATAGTAAAAGGACGAAAGATTCTATTTAAGACATTCAAGCCTAGAATTAAAGTAACCTCTCAAACCAAGTTTAATATTTGCACTCACGATCTTCCAATAAGAGAACTTGCACAAATTTTGGATAAATATCTTCCAAATGAGATAGTTGTTCCTGCAAATATTGCTACTAATAGAGTGACAATTAGTTTAAAGAATAAGACGCTCAGACAAATAATAAATGGCTCAAGTTTAGCCCTCAAGAGTTAGTTCACATTACCAGTTAGTCTTTTTTTATACGATTAAAAGTATTCTAAAGGAAAACCCAGTAAAAGCATCATAAAATATTGGAAGGATAAAGGAGGATGAATGTTTAAAAAGAGAAAAATGGTATAGCCCTCCAAAAATACAGTAGAATAAGAGATATTCAACGCAAACAACTTCATGTTTGCCAGCATGGAGGCCTGAAAAACAACGATGCAACACACAAGAGATAATGCAATAGAATTTTCGCGGTTAAATGCAAATTTCGCAAAGACGTTTGAAAACGTAGCAAGGGACAATTTAAGAGATTATCAAAGAAGGTAAGCACTTTTTAGAATACAAATAATTTATTCATTTTTCTTTTTATCTTAAACTGTTTTATTACTTATTGTCGTGGTTAATTGATAATGAATTCAATCTTACAGCAAAGGACAAACATGCACTTAAGTCGCTTTCAGGAGATCTACGTGATATGTTCTCAATGAAAAAGGTGGAATATCGATTGGAAAATCCTCCAGAATATACAAAAATCTTTGATGCTACATTCTTTAAAACTGTAGACGGAAATTATCTCGACGAGATGCTTAACTGGGTTGAAGACTTCAGGAAACGGGTGGATGACGAGGAAAGCAAGCAGTCAGAAGAGGAATTAGACTCAGAAACAAACGAACTTATTCATGCCGGATGGATCACAGAACAAAACGAAAACGAACGACTAAAAACCTAGAAAATTATTCCAATCGGCTACTAAAAGTATTTTATATTTTGTTGTCAATAAATTAACAACGTAAATCCCTTCTACGTTCGCTGGTGGGGTACCATCCGTGTCGGGCTTCATGGCTGGATGCTCAAACCCACCAGTGTTCTGTTTGCTATAAGATATAACTAACTGGTAATTTTATCTAAATGTTTTTTACAGTAATATTCCACTAGGTTCATTCCATCCATTTTAAATTGAAGTTTGTATTCTGGTAAGTTTTGGCATATATGACACAAGCCAATTTTATATTTACGTTGTATTATTTTTAACCTCTCCCTTAGTTGTGGAGGAGTATAAAATTCTTTTAGGTCCTAAGATATTAATGCCAAATGAACCAAGGCCACAGGAACTACGAAAATTACCGTACCTGTCCTACCTGTCACGCTGAATTTCTTATTTATGAAATGCCAAAAGAAGAGGAAATTAAAGACGCTGTCGAAACTATAGACAATCCATTCGAATCAGGTTCTTTTCAAATTGAATCTATTCCTAAACGTACTAGTAAGACTATATCAAAACGTAGACGAAATAAAATTAAACTAGATGATGATCCCGAAATAAATGATCTTCTAAGAATTTACGGGATAGAGTAAAGGGTATTGAAATAATTCTTAAATGAAAAAGATTGATTATTATAATCTCTTCTTTCACGTTGGGAAATCCCAGGGTTCAATTTTTGGCACATGTGCAGCCTTTCAATCTTTATATGAAATGTTGCTATATGAAGTCTATATGAACGAAATAATAGATTGGGACAAGATCATAAAAAAGGAAGCAAGGGGACTGGATGACTACGATTTGGGTGAGGTCCAAGACTTAAATGAAGAATTTGTAGTAACAAAAAGAGGAGTTGTAGATAAAGATAAGTTTTATCTACCTAGAAGCAAAGCTGTAAAGTTCGACGGAGATAAAGTCTGGTTCAGTGTTACTAAAGATGAGGCCAAGGCATACAAGCATGACTAGTCCATAAAATTACAATATCAGAATTTCTAATAGCGTTCCGTATGAATATTCAGTCGTATCCCGAAGCGTTCGGATCAGTAGTTTTATGTAATTATTTCTTATTGCAGAAAGCAAGATAAATCGAAGTGTTTTTATTTTACTGAATTGTCATTTCCTCTTATTTGTTTGATACATATTTTCTATTGTTACCTTAAAATAATCTATAGCAGGAACAACTAAACCATTGAATGCAAAAAATATTGTATCTCTTCCTTGTCCACACCCTAAATCTAATATTCTCTTAACATCATATTTCTTAAAGTCGCTATAACACTTTTGAGCAAAATCGCTGGGGTTTTCCCCAAAGAATGCTGAATCATTAGAATAAACCTTATCCCAAATTTTGCTCACAAGAATAGTAGTAATACATAGCTATTAAATTTAGTTTTTTCGCAACTTTCGAAGCTTATTTTTATTACCATATAAAGACGCTGAACAGATTAATAGTTTATTAGGCATTCATAGTAATTAAACTTCATACATATGTAGATTAGTTCCCCAAGGATTATCTATTAGAATATGCCAATTGCCATCCGACTGGCGACGCAATACATCTGTAGCTTTCCCAGTAATAGTAACTGCTTTACCGTCAGGTCCAGTGCCGTTAAATGACCATTCAGTATTTACAAGAGCGATATCGCTAGTCTCAATCACTCCATCCACTTTTGATTGTATTTTACCATTCATATTGATAAAACTCTGTAGAGTCTGACGAATATTTTCTGTGCCTTTTATGATTTCTCCTTCTTGTGAAACAAAACATGCATCAATTTCATACATGTTTATCAAGGAACTGGTATCCCCAGCATTGAACTTTTCCACATATGAGATGAGAAATTCTTTAGGTGTCATTATTTTCTATCTTTTAATATCTCTGAGACTTGATATTAATGAATTTCCAGCAGCAGCAGCATTCTTCCAAACTGCAATTAGGACATTCTTTAGCTGAAGTGTTAATCTTACATTCATTTAGTGTGCAATTGCAATCTGAACACTTGATAGTCAATTGGTCACCTGAATTCAATGCCTTTCGTCTTTAGATACATTTCGATGTTATAGGATGTAAAGGTTAAATATCATTTAACAGGACCCCACTACATGCACTGTCCGAATCCCACCGAACCCGATATAAAATTTATAATATTCTAGTTATAGAGATCTAAAATTTATAGATATTGATTTTTCATCGGTTTAGGCGTTAAATGATACCAATTCTGATATCTTGTTGAATTACCTACTATGTTAATTTTAAATGGAATTCAAATTTTATTTAGGCATTGATGGTAATGTACTGTTATCCTTCCGCATAATACTTACATTAGCTAGGTGGAGTTGATATTGTCGATAGAAATGTATTTAATATCTTACCGATCTCTTCCGGATATTGATCCATTACTGCATGACCAGCATCTTTGATCTGTACAAGCCAGGCTCCTGGAATCTTTTCTACTATCTTTAAGGAATTAACATGCGGTTGGTATTGATTATCATCAGTTCCAGTTATGACCAACGTGGGTTTAGCCAATTTCGCAAGCTCATCACAAGTACCACTCCAGTTTGGATTGTCCTCCCAATGCTTTCCTACGTTATTCTGATTATTCGCTACCTCAGGAGGCAAACCAGGCTTCAGTTGTTGTAATGAAGTAATGTTTTCTGGAATGTTAACAGATTCAGGATGCAGTCTTATCCATCCTTCTCCTAATGAAGCAGATACAAGCGCTTTCATCTCCCCCTGTGAAATAGAAACATTATTTAGAGATTTGCTTACCACGTCGGATTGCAATTTTATAAACTCAGGTGGTTTGGGTGTATGATCTTTTCCGCCACATGATGAACCAACAAGTACGAGGCTGTTAACCTTATCTGGATACGTGATTGTAAGCTGCTGGGCTAAATATGATCCAAGAGAATATCCCATAACATCTGCTTTTGGTATTTTCAGAGCGTCAAGTAAACCAGCTGAATCGTTTGCTAGTTGCTGATAAGTGTATGGTTTGGAACCGATTGTAGTATTTGCAATTCCACGTTGATCAAACACAATCACTGTATGATTTGAAGAAAGACCTTTTAGAAAGGCTGGGTCCCAGGCGTTCATATTATCGGATGCACCATTAAAAAGTAAAATCGGTTCACCTTTACCTAACATCTTGTATCCAATATCAATATCTCCTACGTGAACTTTCTTTGCTGGTATGTTCAGTAAGTCTGTATTAGATATAGTTTGATTTGTTTGACCATAAACAAGTGGCGTATAAATTACTATTATAGAAGTGGAAATAATAAACACAAACAAGATGACGGATAATACTCCCTTTGATTTTTTTGTGTAATTCACCTGCTAATTCATTTATACACGTCATTAACTTATTATTAGAGTTTGGGGTAGGCATTAGAATTTTTAATGCTATGATATAATACCAAATCTGAGGTCAAATCCCATATTGGATTACATACACTAGTGTATTGCATCCCACCGAACCCGATTCACTAGTGTCTTAAATTTAGTAGCATTATTATTAGATTGACAATATGATACGATAGTGGTTGGAAAGACTCCTTCCCATATTATTGAACTTGAGATTTTAATTTTGGTGCCTCTAGGATTTCATTCTAAATTCATCAGTTAAAATCAAATGATTTTACATTAAAGCTTACTAAATCATGAAAGGTAACGACCTCCGATGCGTCGATGTTTTCATACTATTTCTCATTCAAACTTTTAATTGAAAAATAGAATAAGCTAACGAAATTCTTTATATTGTTGACGTTTTAACCTACGTTATGAAGAACAAATTCAAGACAATAATCCTTGCTGGAGTTCTTGCAGTTCTCTGTAGTTCGATGTACTATACTACAATGTCAACAGCAAGTGCACAGTTGAATTATTCCATTAAAGTTGCAAAATCTTCAGAAGGTAATTTTACCATTATAAATGGAGCAAGTTACGTGGGTCCATCCTTTGATACTACATATACAATGACGGGTACAGCTCCTAACTTTACCAAAGCTAGGGATACATTGATTACCTCAATAATTGATGATTTTGATAAATCACCTACGATAGGATACATAAAAATGAACAATACCAATAATCAAAGTACTGGAAACAGCTCGGAGCTTGCAAATCCATTTGTGAGTCAAGATCAAATTAATCAAAAAATAAAATCAGTTCTTACTTATGCTCTAGACAAGATAGAGCACCCTGTTGGTATTACACCCAATGTAAGTGATTCTAGGGAAATCAAATGTAAATTTGGGAATGTTCTAAATGACTTTTGGTGTGACATTCCAACCTTTGCAATCAAATAGGTACTCAATCCTACAAAGCCGCTGAAAAAGGATTTAACCTCTTAAAGATGCATAACGAGATTGGAGAGCTTCTACAAACTCCGATGACAGAGTCAAGAATACAATAAAGTAAAAATCGTGACAGGCATTAGTATTAACTTAATCATTCTTCTATGTTAGTATCTTGTTTATCCTCAAGGTTCGGAACCAAGTAGAAAACTTTAAAGCTAGGTAGGTTGTCTTATCATTAATACGAGTTCATTCATTGAACCATTAGTGCTACTAGAACCACCGAACCCGAATAAAATTTATATGTTTTTGACATATTTATTGTAAATATTATATACAATGAAATTGTGGTGAATGTTACCTAAATATGAAATTTTTATTTCAGTCACAATAATCATTTCTCCTCATATGTTACCAAATTTGAATATACAGAACTATTTTTCAATCTCAATTAGGGTAAAGCGGAATTTCGTTTTGTTCTAGATTATTGTGTCAATATGTTAAAATAGAAGATTTATTCCATTATTAATATGAAATACAGAAGCAGAACAGAAATAGTCTCAATGATCCTAGAAGCAGCAAATGGTGGCGCAACTAAAACAAGAATCATGTACAAAGCCTTCCTCAGCTATGCTCAATTAAAGGAATATCTTTCTGTACTTATTGAAAATAATTTATTGGAATATTTAGAAGGTTCACAAAGCTACAAGACTACCGAAAAAGGATTCAACCTTTTAAAGATGCATAACGAAATTGGAGAGCTCCTACAAACTCCTATAACAGAGTCAAGAATACAATAAAATAAGAAACAGTGGCTTCCAAAATATAGAGTGCTAGCATTATCAGTGCCATCGAACCCAAATTATTGTTACCAAACTTAGTAAATAGATGCTAGCAATCATATTACTCTCAGGCGAAAACGGTGAAGATTGCTGCAAAAAAAGTAATAATTATTAAGCAAAATAAGAAATTGTCAAAATTTAGCTCGTATTATTTCATATACATGATGAATATGTTTGAATGATTTCATCCTTTCACTTTTTGGAATATATAATTTATTAGTATCAAATTTATCCTTAACTAACTTATTAACTTCCTCTGAAATAATGATTTGGTTTTTATTCGCATAACCCTCAAGTCTACTACAAAAGTTAACATTCTTTCCCATTGCTGTAATTTGTACTCTTGAAGGGGAATCCCAATAACCAAAAATAACATCTCCTACATGAATGGCGCATTTTAAATCAATGTTAGTATATGGTTTAAAACCAAAATAATTATTCCATAGTTCAAGATGCCTATTTTTTATATCATCAAATATTTTTCTTAATTCAATGGCAGCCAGAATTGTTCTATTAGGAACGTCATCAAATTTTATATCTTTAATACCAAAGTAAGCAAAAATTCCATCGCCTATAAATTTGTCCAAAATTCCATTATTGTTGCTGATTATTTGTGATGCTGCATAATAGTATTCTTTTAAAAAAAGTAAAAGTTCTTCCTTTCTTCTCCCTATGGCAAGCTCATTAGTAAGGTCTGAGAAATTACTAATATCCCAAAATACAATGATCAGTCTATTGACTTCAATTCCATAGGAACGAAATGATTTTAGTTCATTAAATATATATGGATCAAAAAATAAACCAAGTTTTTCTTTATTATAAGTATCATCTACGTCTATTATTTTTTCATTAGACATCGTCTAATTTAATCTCCAATTTTTTAATCTCTTCCATCTAATTGATTTAACAAATACTGATGTCGAATATCGAATCTATTACTAAGACATACTAGTCTTTCAGTATTACTCATCTCACTATACTTTTGAACAAATATAGATATACTGTTATGTTCTTTCAGATCTTTCATAGTATGTTCTTTACAAATATAGTCAATTTGTGAATAGTCATAATTAAACGTCAATTCTTTCGATTGTCCTGGGCTTATTTGTAGTTGTTCTACGATTTCAACTTTTGAAAGATCTTCTACCAGCCCAAAAAAATATAAATTATGAAAATCCTTACTTACATTTATCCATTTAACATTATCTCCCTTTTGTATTTTAACAACCTTTGGAATAAAATTTCTTATTTTTTCGTATGGTATAAATTCTGGAATGATAACCGAATGATTCATACTAATACTATAATATTTATTTAATAATAAAATTTTAGTTTCTTTTAAAAAAGTGCAATTGAATGAAATGAAACGAAAGATATTTTACTTTTTCTAACATTACAAGAATTTCAATTATCGTGTTCTTTCTTATAATTTAGTAAAAAATGTACTGGTTTCATGACCTGGATAATTCGATTATATTATTACTATTTTTACATGAGTTTAATTATTTTCATTAATAAAAAGTGGGTTCCAAAATTAGAATGATAGCGTTATCGGTTCCACCGAACCCGACGTAATCTTTACCATTACTAGTAACATACTGATACATTATTGAGTGGAGACTTTTTTTGTTTGTTTCATATACAGATAGGAAATTTTAGGATTTTTTTGAAATTAGAGGACTTCAGCTAATGAGTTCGAATCCCATTCTCCTTGAATCTAAGTAATTTTGGAGCTGACAGAGATAATTATTCTGTGTAGTTTATAATGAACATTCTTTCTAGATAGTTAGAGAAGTAATTGTTAGAAAAGACATTGAAAAGTATTGAGCCCTTTACATCAAGCGCAGAAAAGAATTCGAGATTCTGTATAGGGTGCGGAGAACCTGCAACCATGTTAGTCAAATACAGTACTGAAGGAGCAATAATAATAGAGAAGTATTGTGATAGATGCGCTAAAGCAATTGAAGATAGTTCGGCTAATTGATGCCAAATATATTTAGTCACAAACAGCAAAATAGAGCAACAAATATGTTAGATAGAAGGCAATTTGTCGATAAGATGCTTAGATTCCTCAAAGACGGTAGGGTAAATGCAATTGCCAGGAGGATAGATTATAATTATTTCAATTATTGTTCTACCTGCGAATTGAAATATCCAAAAGAAATTCTGCGCTGTAAAGACTGCAGACAAAAAATTAGGGTTAAACCATGGCATCGTTCCAAAATATTGGATTCCAAAAGAATCTAATTATTTCTGAGAATATTGATGTTCTCTGCTAGCGAGCCGGCATAAGGGTTATAAAATTAGAGCGCTAGCGTTATCAGTTCCACCGAACCCGAATATTATTGATACCATATTTAGTAAATTGACACATGGTTTAAAATTTAATCATTGAAATATTAATTACAAATATAGCTAACTTTTACCACTACTCAACCACAGAGCTTTAAGTAGTTTGTAATTCTTCAACTATTATGTCAGTCAAGACCTTTTTATCCATCCCTTAACAATGTTGCTCAATTGTTTAATATTGGATCATTAATCCTCAAGTATTCTCGACAAAGGAGACAGGATATGGCTCCAGCTTAGAAGAATAGCTGACAAATGGTGGAATTGGTATGTATCGTTGCCAAATTCCGAAAGTCCCAGCGGTAGAGATGAACCTAATTACCCCGAATCTGGTCAAACAGACAAAAATGTTTTGATTTAACCCACGCACAGGGTGGGAATCATGAAAGGATTTGCATTATCCCTGCTGGTAAGGCGGTTTATACGTGTTCTCATAAATTGGTATAACATAGAAGCAAATAATTATTTTAGTAAAGAGGCCTAACATGCTGAATGCAATGTAGTTAGATTTAAGAACTCGGAAAACACTTTGGCTATTAAATACCATGTCACATGGAATGGTCAATTTCGTTTTTGGCAATTTGAATCCTTGTGGCGGTGGAGAACGACTTACACTTGTAACAATGAAGGCCATGTCGGATATGGGAATAAACTCTTTCGATCTTACTACTTTCTATAGACCTAATATATCTAGGTTGGATCAAATCTTTGGAAAGGAGCTTTCATCTGTTATGAGAAGAATTAACAAAATTCAAGTAATAGATATGCTGGAATACCTGGAGAAATCAAACTTAGCATTCAAAGATCTGTCAAAAAGATATGCTGTTACAATAAATACACACGGCGATAAAGTTCCATATTTTGATCCCAGTATTTCAAAAGATAACTCTATTGTATATTGCCACTTCCCTAGTGCAAAGGACTACATTGAAAGGGAAAATTTAGAATACCTGGAAAAAGAACTCAATATAAAACTAACAAATAAGATTGGAGCATATAAGGATTATAGTGAGACAGGTCCGCCAAATCCTTTTAACAAAGGATACAGTGAAAGAAAAAGTCAGATATTCAGGTTACTAAAGCGTTCCTATAATAGTCTGATGAAAAAATCCACCGTCCTTACAAATTCTAAATTTAGCCGTACGGCAATATTGGAATCATTCGAATCCACTGACGTCCAAGTGCTTAGTCCACCCGTGGATGTTGAAGCCTTCCGTAGTCACAGTTTGAAATCCGATGAAAGGCAGGACATTATACTTGTAATAAGTAGGATCGATCCTGATAAGTATATCGAAAAAGCACTACATCTAGCCAGAATTTTAAAGAAAAGGGCTATAGGGAAACGAATGATTATCATTGGCACTCTGGTGCAACGAAATTTGACGTATTTCTATAAGCTTCAAAAGATTGCCCGAGACTTAGAGATAAAAGACTATGTCGCTTTTCAGACCAATATCGGATTAGAAAGCCTTTTCATAATTATGCGGAAGGCCAAAGTGTATTTTCACCCCATGGTGGGAGAGCATTTCGGAATATCAATAGCAGAGTCAATGGCGGCTGGTTTGGTTCCAGTCGTTCCCACTATAGGTGGGCCAACTGAATTTGTTCCACGAAGATTTCAGTTTGATTCGTTGGACGAAGCAGCATGTATAGTCTCATCGGCTTTCAACCTATCGGCCACAGAAAGAAGACAAATAAGTGACTCGGTTCTTAAGTTCTCAGCTTCAAACTACATACACAACTTCCAAAAATTATTTGAAGAGAGAATCAACTGAAAGAGAATTAACAGAACCCGAATACATGCAGTGTCCGAATCCCACCGCATCCGCACCTTATTGGTTTCTCAACAAGAATTTACTCCAGGAGGTGTAACTAGTTATCTACCTCGTATAAATGATTGTTCTTACTATCTGAAACATATGCTTTATTAGTAACATGATTAACAGCTAAATTTCCAGTATAGATTGTTTGAATCTTATTTTCGATGGATCCCTTCTCTAGATTTAACCGAAGAATAAAACTTCATGAATATCTCTATATGTCACTTTAATTCCACGCGAACAAAGCCTACAAACAACCACTTATGGATTATCTCATTTTAGGAGACGCCTATTGGTGGTCTTTTGTCTTGACTATGTTCCAAGGATTTGTGATAGCTTAGCATATACCAAGTCTCAAAGATTTTTCCACATATCTCACACTTCAGTTTCTTTGGTTTTGGTGTATACACAGATTGCTCTGCGATCGACATTTGCATATAATATAGTGAGCATAACAGATAAGGTTTTCAATCAACCGTATAGCAAAATTAGAAGGTGGCTAAGCGGACAATATCAAGTATCTGACATAAATAACCTGAGTATATAAAATCAGATATGTCATTATCAGAAAAAAATAATTCACAGGTGAAAAGGAATAAGACTCTAGTCGAATTATTTGTAGGAGAAATTTTCAATAAACACAATTTGTCAGCGATTGAAAAATATCTGAATCCGGTTGCAGGAAAGGGAAGTGAAGGATTCAAACAATTCTTGAGTGCATTATTTAAAGCGTTTCCTGATTGGCATACAAACATAGAACAAATAGTTGCAGAAGATAATCTTGTAGTTATACTCCTTAACGGAACTGGCACACACCAAGGTGAATTTCAAGGAACGGCACCTACATACAAACGTGTAAACATCAGATCTGCTGATCTATATAGAATAGAGAATGGCATAATTGTTGAACACAGGGACATAGTAGATCAGTTAAATTTATTGCAACAAACAGGAGCTACACTCTAATTGACAATAATGTGTAGTCTGCTGCTATCGCGAACAATATTCATACGACCAGTCTCAACTGGACTAGTGTGAAATTCCACATGGTTTCCACTGAACCCCGACTGATATCGATACCATAATTAGTAAATTAATATTAGATTTAAGATTTAAACATTGCAATGTTTATTACAAATTACGCTTCCGTTTAGGAAGACTCAAGCGAATAGCTTTTTGTAGTTTGTAATCATTGAGATATTATGTCTAAAATACAAGTTAGTGCCAAGATGAAAATTAACCACAGTATG
>Ga0193701_1000022_pt1 | contig 36732 bp, 33 predicted proteins | sample U3s2metaG_FD_143055 | JGI IMG/M metagenome (GOLD analysis project Ga0193701, IMG submission 143055) | Soil microbial communities from a riparian zone of the East river system, Colorado, United States - U3s2 | ecosystem: Environmental > Terrestrial > Soil > Riparian zone | place: USA: East River...
ATGGCGAGAACAACGACTATGGGCAAATATTTTGATAGAGGGGGTAAATGGCGTTAGACTCTAAATATTGGACTCATAGTAAGAGAAATTTTTGACAAGATAGTCGTATTCGGAGAAAGAAATGATAGGCATGATTGTCGCTAGCGATATTACGTTGTTAGTGCTATAATAGTTAATAGATAAGGGTACCCTCTTATTCGTGAGAGGCATTGTTATTTTCTAGTTGTATTTTGGTTAGATGTTATGGTGATGGTGTCTTTTGTACAATCAGATGGTACAACATACTGTATTGGAAGCTCTTAGTATTGGTCTGTGGATTCTCCAAAGTGACTGCACTAAATTGTAAGGTGTGCTTCCCCGGGGAAAGTGGTTTCAGGAAAACCATATAGGCATCTGATACCGCCTGCGTAGGACCGGCTGCTACACCTGCATTATTGTTTACAGGCAATGTGAGATTGAACAGTGGTGATTGTACTCTATAATTTTCCAAATTTTTCAGTTTCACTCCGTCAACAATTGCTACCATATAATTTACTGCGTTACCTGAAACAGCACAGTCACGCAATGCTGATTCTGTTGTAAGAGTTGGGTTTTCAGCGTTAGAGCATTCATTGATGGAAACGGGAAGGAGGATTGCCCTTCCAGGTGGCATGGTACAGGTACGTTCTCCTGGTCCTGACGTTGTTTGGGTTAGAAACCATACGTCCTTTGCAGGCTGACCCACAGCACAATCTTTGCCTGTCTTATCAGCAGCCGGATTTTTTTCTGTTGGTATGGAGAGTAGCCACTGCCACCACTTTGCGCTCCACTGTGCAAATGTTAAACCGTAGGGCTTAGAATCGACGGAAAATACGCCAGGATTGATGTTATCTGCCAAAGAAATTGGAACTAGAGATAAGAGAGTGAGTATAAATGCAGAAGCGACTAAGGTCTTGAGCCTCAATTTATCAAATTGTAACCTCATCGATATGTGTTATTAGAAAATCATCTTAATAACAATTCTTATCCCGATATACAATTTGAGAATGTTAAATTGACTACTATCCAATATAACCTGATTTTGCTCAGGCAGGGACCTCTTGGGATAGGAATAACCACCAAAACTAATATTAAGGAGGTAGGTAGATCACTGGTATAATGTCAAGATATATGGCAATACTGCTTGGTTTTTTAACTGGAAAAACAAGAGTTAGCTTGGTAAACCCAGCTTCAGACGACATGTGCCACAATTGAACAATTTCATCTATGTTTTCTTTCTGTTTACACTTTTTAACACGTTATGTGATTAGGGATAAATGTAAGATCTGATATGCTCTCTAGCACGATCGAGTTAGTTTAATAAACTAACAATCCGTAATTGATTATCATTGAAAAAGCAACCAACCAAGAGTCGAATCGAAGTCTTTACCTCTGATTCAAAACCATATGGAAAGACATACGGGCATTGGACAGTCGAATGGTGGAGATGGGCACTGTCAACACCCAAATCTATAAACCCAGTAGTTGACACAGCTGGCGTCTTTGCCGGCGTAAATCAACCTGCTGCCGACATATGGTTTCTTGCTGGAAAATTCGGTACTGCAAACAAAGACTTTCCACAGCGTCAATGTACTATTCCTTTTGGCAGGGCTCTTTTATTTCCAGTAATAAACTGTCTAGCGAGTCCGTTGGAATATCCTGAGTTAAAAACCGAGCAAGAGATCATAGACTATGTTTCAAAAGATGAAGACAATATAGTAAAAAAGGAATGCTTCCTAAATGGCGAAAGAATAGGTGTAAATCGGGTACGATCAGACCCATTAACTTTTCCACTAACGATAGATGAAAACAATGCAATAGGTATAAAAGGCGGCGGATCTACCGTAGCCGCTGCCGACGGATATTGGGTTTTCTTTAAAGCTCTTCAAAAAGGTGAATTTGTTCTGAGCTTTAATGGTGCATGCGAAAATGGTAGACTCAATTCAGGTGCAAACTATTATTTGAAGGTCGAGTAGATCCGTGATTCCCGTACTTGCCACGTTAGAAGACATTTTTGATCGCGCAAGTGGCTTAACCAAGCCGTCATCTTTAAGAACAAAAAAGAAAACGATCGAGCCTTGAGGATATCATGTGTTGTAGTGCAATATCAAACATAGGGGCATAAAGGACGGAACGAATGTTACAGCATTCTGATCCCTGCGTAAATTTATATCTCTTCTACTAGGGCCTTATTACTGTTACATCTTTTGGTTGCACCAATATATTGTATTTTATTACATAGCTACAATTTAGAGTAAGAGTTGTCGGATCATCTTTGGTATTTTGACTAATTGTCAATGTATACTTGCCGCGTTCAAGGGGTTTTAAAAAAACCCAATAACCATCAGATACTACCTGAGTCGGACCCCCTTCGGCGTACATATGTATGTTGAAATTCGGCAGGATAACTTCAAATAGTGGAGATTCTACCCTGTATTTTTCAAGATCTTCTTTGTCTAGGGTTTGTTTATTAATCGTTTCACCCGCAGAAGTCACACCCTCAAAAGTCACTTCCATATCAATTACTTGGTTACCCTCTTTTGCATACTCACGCAAGTCTTGTTCCGATTTGAGATTTGGAAATTCAGCAAAAGAAGCTGACATAACAGCAGATGGAAAAAAAACCGCCCTATCTTCGGGGATGTTGACTATCCTTTCAGCCTTTTTTACATGCGTTCCAGCTAAGAAAAACACGTTCGCGTGGGGCTGTCCTATGCTTTGAAGTTCACCGGTAGCATCATTAACTGGATTATTGAGATCTGTTGTACTGAGGAGCCACTTCCACCATTCAGCGCTCCAAATTTCCCAGGATTTATCAAATGGCTCTTCGTCCCTGCGAAAGAAAATATCATCGTGTCCATTAGATGTCATACAGTGTAAATATTAGTTTAATCTGTCCTATAAAAGTTCTATGGAATTGTTTTCTTAAAATCACATATCAATTTTAGGCTAGGTGCCATGATGGCTGACCTTTAAATTTTTGTACAGGCTTGAAATCGCCTTAAGGCGTACTATCATCTATCGAACATAATCTTATGAACTACCGAAACGAAGTAAGCATAGTCGAATAACGATGACGTGGCCCGCCTTAGCCTATCGCAATAAATTCACATTTCTTGTAGTATGTGTTGTGATTTCTGCACTAATAATTGATACATCAATTATCAAGGTTTACTATCTCAATGTTAGCATATCATCGTACCATTGGAGTGTCATTGTGTTTATTATTATTTCAATTATTTCTATAGCTGGGCAGCATCTTCTGTTAGCGTACGCCAAGAAGAAAAATGCCGAAATTCGAGCGAGCAAGACACTCCATCTTCAAGGCTTGCAGATAGCAGTGGCTCTAATACAGTATGGGTTAGGAACAATTATCATAATTGTAAGTACACAAATGCTTACTTTATCACGTTACAATGTCGCTGCTTTAATTCTCGCCTCTTGGATTAGTTACGGGCTATCCGCTGCACTCATGGGACTACTTGCACACAGGCTATTTTCATGGTTTATCTCAAATAGGAATTATGTGGTCCTGTCATACTGTTTCTCATGTGTTTTTATCGGGTTAAATGCTGTATTTACCATATTATATGTGACATATTACCTGCTCAATCAGCCAGCCATCGCAATGCCTCACCCAGGTTTCAACACTCCTTTCGTCGTTGCTACACCTTTGACTATCACCCTTAGTTTCGGATATTCTGTATCTTCCATCGCCTCATTTACTGCGTCTTGGGTTGCTACTGCAATTCTCCTCCATCAGCACTCTCGAAAATTAGGAACAGTAAGATATTGGCTTATTGTCTGCATTCCTTTAGTCTATTTTTTGATGCAATTCCAGCCTTTAATTTTAAACTTGTTTTTGACATTCAGCCAGTCGGAACCTCTCATTTTCAGCATACTGTACACATTGGTCTTTACAATGAGCAACCCCACTGGTGGGATCTTATTCGGAATTGCGTTTTGGGTTATTGCGAGAAAGCTTCCTCATGGTATCGTCACAAGAGAATATTTGATTATCTCTGCAATAGGATTCGTTCTATTATTTGTCTCAAATCAAGGGATCGATTTAGTATCTGCTCCCTATCCACCTTTTGGGCTGCCCACTATTTCGTTTGTTGGTCTGGCGTCGTATTTGATATTGACGGGTATTTACTCTTCAGCGATATCTGTTGCTGAAAACTCTAAATTGCGGCGATCAATTCGGAGTCTTGCCATCACGGAATCAAGGTTATTAGATAGCATAGGGAGCGCCCACATGGAACGGGAAATAGAAAGCAAGGTTCTACAGGTTGTAAAAGCACAACAAGAGACTCTGGCCGAACAGAATGCAATTCAACCATCTCTTACAGAAGACGATGCGAAAGAATATCTGGCCGAGGTAATTAATGAGATAAAGAAGCAAAAAGACCAACCACACAACAACAAGAATCATAACAATGAGTAGTTTTTACATTGAGGTAATATGACAAGACGAAAATCTCAAACCATATGTGCTTCATGTGGAAGGTAATTGGAGAACAAAGTAAGACGATTATAGAGATAATTGATGGTACAGCGTCTACGTTAGGAGAAGCAGAATATTCTTATTTCTTTCTTATGCTGGAGTAGCGAAATAATAATTAAGAAGCTAGATATCCATTGCTTCGTTACTCACTATAGTAACATTAGTAGATCTACGACTATGCTAATCCTTAATAATCATCCTTCAATTGACTTCATTGCCCCTTTAACTAAAAGTTTTCCGCGGAACAAAAATGTCCTTATTACGCCAGGGGTGTCCGCATACTAGGATCAAATTTCATGAATAGTGATACTGAGAGTCTTATTGAAATGAAGACATGGCAATCATTGAAATTAATTTCAAGATTCAATCTAAGTAGTACAGTAGTAGAATTGCTGGTGTTTAGCCCACCTGATTATTTAAATGCTGGCGGTTCTTATTCAGGCATTGTACTATCAATATCGACAACATTTAACATAAATCCTTCAAATCAGGGAATTTAGTCACATTATGCTAGTGAGAATGCAATTATGTATAGAATTATAGCTACATGGTCGTAGCTTGCCTTTATATTCTATCTATTGTGATTAGTGGTAATTATTTCTTGTTCTTTGGAAGGGTAGAAAGGCGTATTACGAGTGTATGTTATTGCTGGTTGGTTGCTTGTTAGTATTAGAGTCTTATTAGTATGATTAGTATTAATATGACAAGGGAAGATTTGAAAGCAAAGTATGTATGTCCACTAGATTTCCCTTATTGAGATTATTGCATATGACTACTTACTAGAGTATAGAACAATAGGACTAGCCAAAATTAATCCTTTCTGCTTGTTGTGGTAACCTCACTCCTGGTCTCAGGTGTGCTATTGTTACTTAGGCAGCTTTACTCCTAGTTCTGTATGGTTGTTAGTATTTAGTGACGTAGGAGTGTGACTGGGTGCATATGTAAGTAGTCCCTCTAGATAGGTGAGGTATGTGTTTACGCTGCTAGCGCCTTTCCCTATATGTATCTGGTATGTAGGCCATAGTGCTGCATGTTATGGTGTATGGGTGCCGTGGTTATCATAGTCCTGTCTTTCCTTACAATTCGTACATTGACAATTTATGCTATGAGGTCTAAACCCCATAGATTTACATCCTTCCTTACATTTGTAATAGTCTTTAAACTTGAGATCTAGAAAATGCGATCCTATAATTTTTTGTATCATGGTTTGTTAAATGGTGTCCACAATCACAATAAGCGCTGTTTAATTGTTAGGCGCTCGCAGAATGCATTAGCATTAGTAAGAAGGTCTAGTTTCACAGAATTACATTCTTTTGCTTCAATGTGTGGCCTGTAACAATACACATTTGGCTATTCCTCTAAGTATCATCCCTGACACAGAGCCAAGCCTGTTTTTAAGAATAGCCGGTCAAGATTAGCCCAGACAAGATTAGCCCCTTGAAGATCATGGAAAAAAAGCTGTTCTGTATCGATATACATTTTCCAATAAATCTCATCTGCCCATAGGATCAGGTATTGAGGGTCCCTTTAATATAACATCTGAACTTATGATGTCCTCTAACATCGAAATCAAATCAGGGGTTATTTCAAACAATAACAATTGGAAAGCGCCACCCTCATACTCTACAACTTTTTTATGCTCAAAAGTATAAGTTCTTTGCTTATAACTAATTGGTGGTGGTTTAGGATACCTTTTATTCATATATCTGCCATTATGATGAACAGTGTTCCGTATTAATGCAAAGAATTTTAAAAAATTTTCATATTGTCCTTTTTTATTTAATCGCTTTAACAACCAATCATGAATTTTATAAAATTTTTCTGTTCCTTCGTTGCATGCTGTTGCGTCGATTGCTGTCGTAAAGAGTCTGAATCTACTATCAATTATTGAAAATAGAATTTGTGTATAAGCAATCAACATTACCTGATCAAAATCACTATTTTGTATCGTATGATCACTCAATATCGTTCCAAGTCTACCTGCAGTAACCGGCCATGACTGTCCCCATTTTTGAAGATAAATTTCAATATACCACTGCCTCTCTTTCAGATACTCTTCCTTTAAGATAAAGTAAATTTTGATCGATCTTATTAACTGTGCAAAATTGTAGAATACAATAAATCTCACGTCATTGGGATGCATATTATGGATAGTTTGTGAAATCTTACTACCAATGTTATAGTTTCTGTTTTCAAGTTCATTTAACTTATTTACAATATGAGTTCCATTCATTAAAGTCTTATTCTACTATGGGTTCTAATTATCTTTGTCTCTGAGTGGGCGCGTTATCAAAGAACGTGCCCGCTTCAATATTGGATACCCAAATCTAAAATCCAAACTGTTGGGAGAAATGTTTTTGCATCAACTATTAGAGTCATTTGCTGATGTTGATGATGATGTTACAGATCTCTTCAACCAATAGAGTTCCCGTAGTTTCTGGTTTACAGCAGTTCTTGGTACACCATTAATGACATTATTTGCTGCTCTTTGGTTACACATGAATCTGATACGCTATCGCCTCCTCCTGGTGTACCACAATTTGCATTCTGTTTGGTTTCTAGCTTCAGAATCCTCGAGTCAGCAAATACTGTTGGTATTTTTGTTGTGTCTATTCCTGTTACCAATACCGTAGTTAAGATAATTAATACTATCAGTATTTGGTTATGATGATTCGTGTTATTCTCTAGCTTTGTCAGTATATTTGGCTTGGGTATGCTGATACTGAGTTATGTACTAGGAATTAGTGGGTACAAATTTGTGTACTAGATAGCATTGAAATCGATAGTCTTCAATTTTATAATACTAGAAGAAGGACTCAGCAGTCGACCCAAATAGGATATGGATCACGATCTAGCACATTAACAGACAGATGCACAGCAATTTATTCACTGCATTAGGGACAGTAGTATAGAAGTGTGAAGGGAGCCTGAACAAAGAAATAACTTCGTATAGTGATTGCTTTGATAGTTTCAGATTATCGTTGATGTCTTCGCATTAGTCTTGGATTAGGTCCTTCCTTTCAACTTCGATAAGGATGTCTCCTACAGTGTCCTCAACTGCAATCAGTTTAACTTTGCCTAATGTTAGGATCGTATCCAGTTCATCCATCTCTATACGGCGCGATGGACTGCCTTCCCTTCTGGATACCATTAGTAGGTAACCGTGAGGATAATTTATAGTCGGTATTCCTCTATCCTTCAGAAATGCCTTGGCTTCCTCAGCATTCATTTTTCAGAGTTATCTGGCCGATATCGCTTAAAAACACTATGGACTTAAATTGCGCATTACCTTTGTCTGTTCAGTTTTGGCATTAATTTGATTACTACGATTTGGCTTTGGAAGAAAAAAGAAGGAATTACTTAGATTCCGTCAAAGTGTCTAACGACTTACATTATTTCATGGCTAGACGTGCCTCTGCTACTTGAGAGTCTCAATTGAAACATTCCATCATGAAAACCCGATGAAGTACAATTCTTGTTGTTAGTTGGTTAACGTTGGTGACAGATCTCCGTAGTAGTTGAATATTAAAATACTGCAGTCCCCATGTGAGGAGACTGTAGCAACTGAAGAAATTGCACCTATACCAACGAAAGGAGTCGATACAACAACTTTGACATAGCTTTCACAAACTTTGATTTAGGTCTTGCTGGAGATACTAAGAATTAATACCAGAATCTAGTTAGCTTCTGATTTTTTGTTCAAGTAATAGGATAATGCCAGATTTATGTGAAAAAATTTTTATGTAAAAAATTCAGGGACTTTAAAGGGATTTTTAGGAAAAAGAAAAAATCGCCCTATACGGCGGGGGTGTGCATGAATTGAATTCGAAGTTGAATTTAATGATGTGATTAAGATATGAACTAGTGATACGTATTGATATGAGGTCGATACCACCCTACCAATAAGATGATTAAAGAATGATTAATGATGCTGGTGCCTGCCTACTAGAATGACACATAAAACCATGGATTAGTTGAACGTAGTAAGTTATAAAATAAAAATGAGAGGGCTGCGACAATAGAAATGATTGCCAAAGTTTGATTCTTCATATATATTATACGGCATATGCTTGAGTTGGTATTAAACCTGTTTGGGAAATATTGCTATCTATTCGCTATGATAGGCTAGTATAATGGTATATGCTAGTAATTCAGCGTTGAGTGTATATTGATTGTCTAGTAGTGCTAAGGCAAGACCTATGAGCAAGGGGCTATAGACACCCTGACACCTCCAACGCCCAAGAACAATACTACACATCCAACACCAAGCACCCTAACCCTAACCCTAATCCTAACCCTATCCCTACTCTCGGCTGCCTACCATAGTCCCTACGACATACATACACCTACGATACACATACACCTTCTATCTACACGTAGACATGACATAGCAACTATAGGATAGGAGTATATCCTAAGTATCAGATTCTTATCTGCGATTAATACCCGTCGTAACTAAGCGAGAACCCCTAACATTCGAACTAGATAAAGCTAGGATTACCACAGGAATACCATAATACTGTCATAGCAAGTTTAGGAGTATAGCCTAACAATAGCAAATACTATAACAGAAAACACCCTAACATTGACCTAAGAAGGGGTGTGGAAAAGTATGCCTACAATGCCACCAACCCTTCTTAGATAGATAGTTGTAATCCCATATAATGGACTCATTGATTTATAGATTATCAAAATCACAAATGGAGGTATATTATATCTGCAGATTTTTGTAGATAAGAAGGGGAGATAAGATGAATGATAGACCAAGAGAGTATTCCCCCCCTTCTTAGCCAGAATTTGCAATAGAACTATTAGACTTCATTGATTTATAGATTTTCAAATCACAGGTGTGGGTATACTATTGCTGCAGATTTAATAGATAAGAAGGGAAGAGTGGAAGAGGATTAGAAGTGATTATGCAGATGGGTGGACTGGCATTCCTCCCTTCCCTTCTTAGATATACAGTGTTCAGAAATCATATTCAGCATACATTTTCGATTTCAGATTCATTCAGAATTTATAGAATCAACTTGATGGTTTAAACTCTCTCTTTTTCGTTTCAAGTTCTAATTTGAGCTTTTTATAAATCTCCTGCTGCACAGGAGGCATATAGTTTAACTGTTTTTCAATGGATTCAATGACACAATCAAATGCCTCTTTATCTGCGAACTCGAAGGTAACTCTATCCTGCCCTTTTTTCACTATTTTAATACGTTTGCAATTAGGGTCATTACATAGTATTTTTGCAGTTCTTGCAATACGATCAGCCCACTCATTAAAAGTATTTGGATCGACTGAGTTATCCAATTCCTTGAGTGTTTTTTGTATATCATCAATCCCTTTAACATCAATCCTAAAATCCATGCTAGACGTGCTGAGGTGGGTTTTTGGTGCTTATAAAGTCATCAAATGACAATTAACGACTTTATCCATTTAGATAAAGCTATACGTGTGGCCACCTTAGTATATACGAAGATAAATGAAGCAAACGACCTGATTTACCGACGAAATCGGTGCTTCCCATAACAGTTCACAATTGGCTAATTGACGTATATTGATACATACTCGTGTATGTATAGACGAGTATAGAGAGTGCTATCATTAATGCTATATGTTAGTGGCTACTATATTAGATACATCTATGACACTAATAAAAAAGAAAATAACAGAAGTTGAATCAATTGTAAATAAAGCAGATAAAAGAAAAACAGCAGGGAAAATCTATTTACCTAAAGACTGGATTGGTAAGAAGGTAAAGACAATATTACTATCGTGATTCATTCGGGTCTATTAGCTCTAGTGACCCCCACACAATCATTATACACAAGAACTCCATTAGAAGAGAATACTATTAAGGAGATTGACAACTTTTGTTTATGATATAGCTTCTCGACTTCTTTTCTGTTTAGATATAGCAGTGCATCTCGAGAAGAGAAAATATAGACGTATTGTCATCATTTGATAGGCATGAAGGCATTTCTGTCATACTCCTCAGAAGATAAGATTCTGGGAAAAAAGATTTACAGATGGCTTCGCAACCAAGCAGTCTCAGTTTGGTATGATAGAATAGAGTTACGACCAGCAGACTCGTTAATTGCAAAAATCGAAGAAGGGATTACTAACTCAGATTACCTAATAGTGTTGATTACAGAAAATTCCAAAAGATCCTATTGGGTAAAAAAGGAAATTTCTATAGCCCTAAAATCGGAAAAGGATCTGACAGGCCCAAAAATCGTTGCGGTTCTTGTAGATAAAAGTCGCATACCAAGACGCCTCTCCAAGAACATCTATATTTCTATACGTAACGATGACGAAGATTTTCCAGATATAGTTCCAGCACTATTTAGAGACAGTTATATTCTAGACATTACAATGTGTCCCGAAAACCTGGATCTAGATCAAGCAACTCTAATAGAGAGTTTGGAGGAATATTATAGAAGTCGGTTTACAAACATTCTTGGTCTGTGACAAGCACTTTCAAATTATCAAGAATTGGTGGCTTTCGCAAAAGAAATGATTAATGACGATTATCAGGAATTTAATTAGATTAGAAGATAGTAATTATTGTGTTTGATGTTGATATGATTATTAAATTATATCTATTACTTGAGATAATAGTGCACTACAGCTGCAATAGAGCTTAATCCGTATGTCGAAACTGAGTCCTTCAATCTTCTTCTTTTAGTTATATTTGCATCACTATTATTATATTTTCAAATTCTTTTTGTTCTATCAAACCTATTGATAAAAATTCATCATATACTTCAATCCAATTTCATTTCCATTATTTTTTAGCAGATGGGATATTACTATAGATGCTGATAATCTATGTACATACATACAATTTAAGAGATAGTTGGATAAATCTATGAATAATGAGAATAATTGTAATATCTTATCTTGTTCTTGACAATTATTATAAAAAAATAAATAGAAGCCGTTGGCTGATAAGTATAAAATCTCTAGAAATCTTATTTTTTAATTTTTTAATAATTCACACTGTATCAGTCCATAGCAGTCCATAGCAGTCTTCTAGCTTTTCTGGTTCTTCGAAAATATGTGTTCATATCGAAATCACTGGTCGTTAATCAAACTCTGTTAACTAAGCAAGTCTTAAGAGCTAGTAATGATAATGGAATGACTTTTGGATAAAGGATCATGCTTCAAGTAACTATCTACTTCTGGAAGATCCTGATAAGTTTGGCACTATGCATAATAAGACGCACGTATACTCTAATATAATATGAGTCATCTAGAGAAGGAGAAAGATAATACCAAAGATCGTTTATCTGATTCTGCTAGAATATCTAATAATATCAGAACAATACTACTGAGTCTATTTGCCTTGATTGGTTTCATTATTCTGGTATTTGCTATTTTCATGGCTGTTGTAAGAGTGGAATTAGCTCAGATTGCAACTAGCGTATTCATAGTAGCTTTTATAGCAGCTATAGTTGGAGCATTTGCGCTATTTGGGGTTGTAGTATATCAGATTCGTAGTGGTGAGAGTAGTAAAGTAAAGTCGTAATAAATATAATAATGTTTATTATTTTGTTCTAATATAACCAAACAAAATTCTCTACTACGTAGCATTGGTTTAGATCTAATTTCTTTGTATGGTATCCGTGAGTTGAGTATAATGTAATAACAACATAATAGGTCTACCTCTTTTTTGGCTTTAGCTTTAATTCAGCTTGGGCCCATAATGTTTCAAATATTGAAATATATGTTAATACAGTTGACTCGCTATTAGAATGAGTAGCCAAAGATATTCGCTTATTAGAATTATTCTTAGCGTAATCTTTTAGCTCCTCCACTAAAGATACTTTTGAATCTGAAATCAGAATTGAAACGTTGGCTGGTAAACTTTGTTGGTGCTGACGCGTGTCCACTGAATGAATTTCGAATCTTCCTACTCTCACTTGGCGTTCTTGCTGCCATCCTTTTTGTATCATTATTTCTTGTATTAATTTGTCTATTTGTTCTTGTTCATCCTTAGATGTAAGAATTCTAACTCTCATTGCACGCAGCGTGACTGCTTCTTTCAATAATTCTATTATTCCTGCATATTGTTCTCTTAAAAATGCGTTATTAGGAGGAAAGAACAGCATCAGAATTTCTTCTTTAGCTGAATTTACAAGATCAAAGCCAAGTTTTTGTATTTTGTAGGGATCTCTTAATGTTTCTATAAATGGTGGCCTTACACCTTCTTCTATTTCCATTATCTTTTCTTCAGCTGGAAGAGCTTCATTCCAAAGAGTATCAAACAGATATTGTTGTGCTTCTACAAGTGCTTTAGCATTACTTATTATGGCATGTGATAATGGCTGCTCTTCATGTGATATTGAATGAAGCATACACTCTTTTCTATCAACTACACCAAAATTGCTTCTGACTCCTGTCAGATGTCTTACTTCAAAAAGTTCTGTTAGTTTCTTTACATAAGAAATATTCTCAGCTGTAGCTTCTGTTACGGTCCTCATTCTCACACCATTTCTTTTGAGCTGAAGAAAGCCATTCCATAATGATTCAATCGTGACATGCATGGCTACTTCAGTATGATCAAAACATCCAGCAAGTTCTTCTTTAATATTTGAAAAAGTTTGAAGCGTCCTTTCCAATATCTTTTCATTACCATACAATACCTCTGTTCTTTCAAGAGGAGGGGAAGAAGAGCTGGATTCATTCAAAGTAAACTGACTGAGGAATTATGATTATTAAATGGTATTGAAAACTTGAATCCAAACAGTAGCACAAACAGTAGCATTTTAGTCATTCAATCCAGGGATCTCTTAAAATACACAATTTTTAGTTGTGAATGGATATCTTTAACGCCATTTTCAATTATTTTTACTCTATCCACTTCTTTGCATTTAGTGACGGCTTTATCTTTTGATTAAACATTTTGTTTATCAGGGACAAACCTGATAGCATCATCTATTACTGTAGCATTTGTTAATAGGCAGCTAGATCTAGAAATTCCAACTGTTATCAGCATTCTAAAAGAGTATAATATTTACAAAGGAAAATAAGAAGAAGAGAGGACAAATTAAATTCCTATTCTAATTTTCCATTGTTTTCCACTTAAGGAAGAGCTCATATAATAAAGTCAAGTCGAAGGAGTTTCAGAATTAGACATTATTTCTTTAGCAGCAGACAAGCGCATACACGACTATGGAAATATAAAGGGATTCGTTTTGTATTGACTCTATTTTCTGCAATCGACTGACTTCGGCATTTTTTCCACTTGCCATCATCATCATACCGATAAAATTCTTTTCTGATTACAGAAAAACCCCTAATTAAATTATAAAGGCTAGATTTCTTGTAAACCCTAAACTCTTGTTTTTTTATTTCGTTATTGTATGGCAACGTTGCAATAACAGTACCACCTTTCTTTAACACACGACGTATCTCTGAAATCGCCCGTATATCTCCTAGTTCATCACTTTCCTTAATATTGTAATTATGGAAAGGAATTCCAATATGTTCAATAGTGCTTAAACAAATTATCTGGTCGAATATTTCATCACGAAATCCCAACAGTCTGGCGTCCATTCTAATAAATGATAAAAAATCGAACTTCTCTGATACTGTTGCTATATCAATCCCAATTACTTGCCATTTCTTTTTTCCAAACTTGCTAATTGTCTCTGTCAACTCAGACTTCCCAGAACCAACGTCAAGTATTCTGGCTTCAACGCGTGTCGATACCAAGTTTCTCGCTAAGAAAGGATATTCAACTATTCTTTCAGAAGTAACTCCTGCTAGCAAACCATCAAAATCCAATTTATTTCTCCTAGAGGATGTCCTTGATAAGGAATAGATTGGAATTGCTAGTCCTGTCCGGTAGTTTTTACGATGTCTTGTCACGTGAATTATATTGCTTTTTTGAAGTTTAGCAAGTACCTTTGTTATTTCAGACATTTTTGCAGTAGCCAGATGTCGATATAAGGAATATTGATCAGACGGAGATTCTTCTAGAATAGAAATTATCTTGTCTTCAAGCGCCAACGCTATTTTAAGTAGATAAAGAGATCTATACTAACTTTCATCACATTTAACCAAAACTCGCATTTGAAAACAGAAAAAACCATCAGTACATTAATCAATAGGAGATTCAGTCTAAAAAGATAATCTAATGGTTAGAATCGATCATCAATCATCTAATGGCCATTACCGGACAGTGTGCATAGGCAATGACATTACCTGCAAGCTCCTAGTCTGAATTTCTTATTATTCATCAGGTTCTATAGGAATAATCATTAGCATATAAGCAAAAATTTTTCTGTGGAAATTATTTTTTCTGAATAGGAGGGTGTCAAAAGCCCGTGAAAAAAAAAGTCCCTATAATATAGCCGGCATGGTTGTACAAAAAATGAAAGTCAAACTGTACATTCAATGAATGAATGAATGAGTAATCATATGAATACAAGCAGTATTAGAAACTTCAATTACTCTCGACTAAGTCTCATTATTTAGCGCCATTAAATGCCACTAGAATATCATTTCAAGCGTGTAATGATTGCGGGGTGGACTATCTACCACTCCTTCTTTTGTGATTGTTCCTGGTATAGTTCCTGAATGACAATCACACTGACACTTAGGATATTCAACGTCCTGGGGTTGTTGAATCGGGCATTTTAAATGCGCTCCTGTTAGACATAAGTCTGAGATACGAGGCATAAACAGTACAACAGAGGTAACAATTTAAGCGTTTTATCGATGCTGCTAGTTGAGTTCGATTTGTGATATGATACTATTAGTATTCATACTGATATAATACACTTTAGGATCCGAAATTGTCTCCTCATGCAATTGTCAAAAGACGGAGTAATCTTCCCATTCTCTATCGCTGTCTGATTTGTCCGAGTTCCATGTACCTTGCTTTAAGTTTATGATCTGCCGGATTTTTAGAATGTCCCAAGGTATCTTTTAGGATGAAAGCTAATCGTATTCATTCCTATTGAAATTCTGATCAGCCTAAAATCGAAGAAACACGTCCTCCAATAATTAAAAACGATAATGATCTGCTATTGCCAAATCCATGCTGCAGAGGTTGCTATTGTATTTTTGTGTTATCAAAATATTAGATTCAAAATTCGCCAACCTTTATACAAAAAACCATTTCCCAAATCCAAATTCAGACCCATCAGAAGATAATAGTCACCGTCATAATTCTCTATTTCAAAGCGGGATAGTCAATCATGATTAATATTTGAAAATGAGTTTAAAGGTTATTAGTTAGTAAGAATGAATGAATATGTAATAAGAAGTGTAATCAATACTGCATAAAGAAAATGAAATGCGCACAGATCCGGTGGAATATGTTCTGTTAAAAGAAGATAACAATGACAAGGATAACATAAAAGGTAACAAAGAACAATTATGGGAAATTGACTATGACAAAGGCTATGCTCTCGATATAAGTGAAATTACAGACCTAGATCTTATAAGTAAAGAGTATATATTAATAGAATATTTTGGAAACATTGAGGATTTTTTGTTAACTGAAAGAGGATGCACGGATATTCACTTACATGACTCGGTGCGTCTACCTGATCAAATTCATTTAAAGGATAAGCGTTCTGGCGGTTCAGCCCATCATGGTTGCACATTTGTTTTACAGAATAATGAATAAAATAAGGTATGTATATCTGTAAATAGCTGCTATGAGTATTTGGTTATGATTAATCATCGATTGAACCGACTAGTAATCGACGTTAAAATCTTCGCTCGTTTACGTGCTTGACGGTATTCGCAGACAATTTTTTTAGGTTTTATCTGTATAAATTTCTCACTAAATCTCTCTTCACATATCATACTATCCTAGTTCTAGTATGGTTAGTTGCGTCGAGTGCCATGCATATATATTATTGACTACTTATTTACCCAGTATGTCAGAGGTAGCATCTCGACAACAAGAATCGCCATCATCGGCATTAAAACCTGGTACTCCTGCACCAGACTTTACCCTTCATAGTACTCCAGATCAGTCTATATCATTGAACTTATTTCGTGGTCATCCTACTATTCTTGCATTCTATCCTGCAGACTTCTCACCTGTTTGCGGGGACCAAATGACACTCTATAATGAGGTTTTACCTGAATTCCAACATTTTAATGCTGAAGTTCTTGGAATATCAGTCGATGGTGTTTGGTGTCATCGTGCCTTTTCCAAGGACAGAAAGCTTCGATTTCCATTGCTTTCAGATTTTGAACCCAAAGGTGAAGTAGCAAGAAAGTATGGTGTATATCGCAAACAAGATGGAATTACTGAGCGAGCTTTGTTTGTTATAGACAGTGATGGAGTTATCAAGTGGAGCTATGTTTCGCCAATAGGGATCAATCCAGGAGCAGAGGGAATTCTAAAGGCCTTAGAATCTATATCTAAACCAACTAAAGAACAAAGATAAAAAGAATAGGAAGGCAAAGTAGGCTTATGGAAGCAGACACTGTAAAATTGACTTTACCTATCAGCAACGATCGCGATCATATTCAAGGACAGGATACAGCCCCTGTAACTTTGGTTGAATATGGAGACTATGAATGTCCATATTGCGGACAAGCGTATCCAATAATCAAGCAAGTTCAAAATAAACTTGGTAATAAATTGCGCTTTGTATTTCGCAATTTTCCAATAACTCAAATTCATCCTCACGCTCAACACGCAGCAGAGGCAGCAGAGGCAGCAGCGGCACAAAATAAATTTTGGCAGATGCATGATAACATATATGAACATCAAGAAGCGCTTGATGATAATCATTTAGAGAAATATGCAGTTATAGTAGGATTGGATTTAGCAAAATTCAAAAAAGATATGCATAACCATGCTTACGCAGGCCATGTCCGTGAGGATTTTCTTAGTGGAGTACGTAGTGGTGTAAACGGTACACCAACTTTCTATATCAATGGCACACGTTACAATGATTCATGGGATTTAGAGACTCTGCTGGAAACACTCAGGTCTACCATCAAGTGATCTAAATGAGTCTATTCTTTCTTTAGGCTAACATATGATATTGTTAACCTATAATGGTCATTCTTCTTCTTAGTCTGTGATTAAGATCATTTGTTGTTGTGTGAGTAACTTAGGTAGCAACTTACGTCCGTATTCTGAGAATAGGCGGTTTAGTTAAAAACTCTATCGATGGATTGAATCAGCTGGGGAGATACTCGGAATCAGTACTTTTGAAGGCACCAAGCGTTATATCAAAGCCCTAGCGATGTCTTGAAGTTAATGAATTGCAATCTGTTCCTTTACGAGTCCGGACTTAGGCGTCATGCTTTCATCCAACTTAACCCTCGACTATTCGATGTTTGAGGAGACCGGCCACGTGTTTGCAGCATACGGCCTGAAAAGGGCCTGAAAGGCGAATCTGGGAAACATGGAAAAGATAACAGGGCTAGAGTTCGTGCCCGCAAAAAGTTGAACAAGCAAATAAGACCAGATAACTTTCCCTAATTTTTTACTTTATCTCTTGGTCTTAAATATAATAACTTTCTATGATATCGCATCCACTATTCTGTCATTAATTATCGCATTTTTTTTAGATACAATGCTAATCCTATAGATATTAATGAAATCATCCAAGCTGTAAGAAATATCAGATTGTAAGATTCAGCAGATGGATATGATGATAAACCTGCAATGGTGCTTACAGATATCTGGTGCGATTGCATATAAAGGCCTGCGATTGCTGGCCCTATAGCCATTCCAACGTAAAAGAGAAGAACTGTCATTCCATAAGCAACACCGCTATATTGCTCTGGAGCTGATGCTGCGACAATATTATAACCCCCAACCCTTGAAAATGATAAGCCAATAGCTATTATGCCTAGGCTAATAGATATTAAAATTTGAGTTGAGTGAAACATAAATAGCAAAAAGAATCCGATCGTACCGATCACATTTCCTACTACAGTGATATTGAGATTTCCAAATTTAGATATAATAATACCAGCGATAGAAGATACTGAAAAAGACATAATCATAAAAGGTAGTAGAGCATTTCCCGCTTCTACTGCATCACCACCAAATCCTAATGGTTTTGGACTTCTTACCAATATTGGTATACTCTGATATAACATAAACATTGTAATGCTTACAATCATCAAGTTGATATTAGTTGGAAGTAAAATTTTATGGATCATTAGATTAAGATTGACTAATGGAGAGGGCGATGTTGTTGTTGTGCTTGTGGTTTTAGCAGATGTTGTCACAACTGACATTTTTCTTTCTATTCTTATAAAAAATAAAAGTGAAACTACGGATACAACTGAAAAGCTGATGAGTGGAATCAGATTAGAGGGATTGCTAATATTCTCCAAATATGACAGTGCAAGCAAAAAGGAGGTTATCGTAACAGCTAATGTTGCTGCACCTTTGATATCAACTAAGTTAGCAAATCTACTACTATCCGTTCTGCTTATAACATGTACCTGTTCGGCACTCATTCTTTCAGATTGCAATTGTTCTTGATTTAGTTTTGTGAATACACAGCAATAATCGAAATCAAGTTTTAACTTTGGTGATTCCTGTTCTTCCTTACTAACATAAATTAATCTATGTACCATCACAATTAATGCAACAGCGATAGGTATTATCGAAAAAAAGGTCGCATGCCATCCAAAGTAATTGACTATTGATCCTCCTACTGCTAAACCCACTGCAGATCCACCCGCAAAAGTACTTATGAAAATTCCTTGGGCCACCGCTAGTTTTTGTGGAGGAAATTGAGATCGTATGATGCCAAAAGCTATCGGAAACATAGAGAGACCAACGCCCTGAATTATTCTAGCAATAAATAGAAAAGAGATAGAAAATGATAAACCACCTAAAGTAACACCTATGGTATAGATTATCATTATTATAAGTAGAATCTTCTTTTTTCCATAGATATCAGATAACTTACCGGCAATCGGAGTCATAACTGCACCTGAAATCAAGTATGCTGTAAGTATCCAAGATGATGTACTGTAATTAATATGAAAGTCCCTAATAATATCTGGAATAGCTGGTAACAGCATCGTCTCTGCATGCATGGTTATAAGACCAATAGAACTTAGGATTGCAAGTGTTATCCAAGGGGATTGCTTGATCTTTGCCAGCATATGGTTTACATTGACATATTGATATTATTATAATATTTATAGTGGGTAATGAGGTAAATGGAATCAAATTACTTATTACAACTTATTATCCTACAAAAATTCGCCTGACTCTAACCCTTTACTTTTGTCTCATCCTTTCGAGTGTATAGCTAAAAGGACTTAAACCGGATGCAAAGGTATTTTGTTCTTCTTCTTCGCGTCATAGTCCTGCTCTTTCAACTATAGAAAATAAGTGCACAGGGAATACTCATACATCTATCTAATGCTTCCAAACTTTATTTTTTGTTTTAATTATAAACTATTACTAGGATGACAATAACAATGATTGCTCTTTGTCTCAATTCTTTTGCCATTTTATATGGTCATAAAGAAAACAGACAGACAGACAGACAACATTTGAACTAATAATAAAATTCCATAGTTATGTCCGTTATCATCTAGCCATGTTATGTGACAATAGTCATATATAGAAAAACAGCAGAAGTAAGTGGTTGGAAAGTTACAAAGAGCGTCATGTTACATGGTTAGAAAACTTTTATGACCTGGTAGTTGCTATTATTGTATTTCAGCTAAGTAGAGATCTCGATCAAGATGTCTCTATATACGGATTTCTTAGTTTCGTAGTACTTTTTATCCCAGTGATTTGGTCATGGACTGGTGTCACCTTTTATTCAACGAGATTTGAAACTGATGATTTAACACATCGACTTCTCATGCTATTACAGATTGCTGCAGCTGCCTTTATGGCTGTAAGTGTACCTGATGGATTAGGTAAGAATTCAATCTGGTTTGCACTGTCTTATGCGATAATGCGTACCATTCTAGTAATAGAATATCTACGTACTAGAAGATATGTTCCAGCTGCACGCCAGCTTACCACAACGTACTCCATAGGATTTTCTATCGCAGCAGGAATCTGGTTTGTATCTGTATTTGTACCTTCACCGCTTAGATTTATTTTATGGATGATAGGACTAGCGGTTGATATAGGCACTCCTTTGTTGTTTGCAAGACAACTTTCAGTACAATTTGCACCTCATGTCCACCATTTACCTGAGCGTTTTGGATCATTTACAATAATTGTTTTAGGCATTTCCATACTGGGAGTTGTTAATGGAATTGCAGCTCATAACTGGACTGCACCTTCTATAATATCTGCAGGACTTGGGCTAGGTATAGCATTTAGTTTGTGGTGGATATACTTTGATACTGTTGACGGTTCAGAAATCAGAGCTCTTCGTGAAAATAGACGAATCGGAATATACGTTACTTGGTTGTTCATACATTTTCCCTTGCTAATTGGCTTTACGGCGTTTGGAGTTAGTGTAGAACATACAGTTCTAAGTAATCAGTCTTTAGTTTTGCCATCTTCGGAGAAATGGCTTCTGTGTGCTTCTACTTTCCTCTGCTTGCTTGCATTAGGAGTAATACAAATGACATCAGCAATGACTACGAGTCCTGTTTCATTATCATCGTCATCAGCTAATTCAAGGAAAGCAATAAAGTACGTAGCTGCCGTCTATAGTATAGTGGCGGCTATAGCTGTGCTTGTGCTTGGTGCTATATTAAAAGACGGTATCGCGCTGCTGCCAGTATCTCTTATTGGTATCATGGCTATAGTATGTGCAGGTCAAGTCATATTAGATTTGAGACGTCATCCTCATCATCGTTTTTCCAAATTTTAGGTGAAACGATACTCTGTTTAGTTGATTTTTCTCTTGCTAGTCAGTTTGGGCCCCACTTCCATCTTGGTAATCTTTCCATTTTCCACATGGAATTGCAGAAACGTCTTAAAATCTCCCCAGTATTAGCATTATCGGTGGATATTCCTGAAATCGTAAGGCCGCCTACTGGAACTTGCTCGTCTCTTGTAGGAGACGTAATTCTTACACCAGGAGGTTGTTGTTTGCTTCTTCAGGTAAATCAATGACTTCATGGTACTTTCTTTCTGCATTTCCGGTAGTTTGTACTTCAACTGAATTATTATATGCACTTATCTTGATAATGGATTTGGTAACTCCGGGCATTTCGACAACAACTTTTACTTCTTTATCTGTTGTTGTCACATCAGCTAAAGGTTCTCGTTCTGATGATATTTCTGGCTGTTCTAAAAGAGCCTCTACCGCGTAACGGAGATTTTACATTTCCAAATTCTCTTACTTTCGGTTTGCCATCAGGACCTATTGTCATTGAATATCCGTAAACAAATGGGCCATATTCTTTTACTTTGCCTCCTCTCGGTGTTTCATATTCTCTTACGAGATCTTTTGGTGCTTTTGTCTCTATGTTCTTAAATGTTTCTTCAAACTCTCTCCATTTCCCGTCTCATTTCATCGAAGCCTCTGAATATGTCTGGAAAACCAAATCCTCTACTGCTACTGCGACCAAAGAATCTATTGAACCAATCAAACGGTTCTATGTCCCTTCCCTCAGATGAACTCAATACTATATCACCGATCACTAATAGTGGTTTATTTTACTTAAAATTATCTGATTTGATAGGGTCTTCAGTAATTGTATATGAACAAAATTGATTGACAAGATAAATGGAAAAATCAAGAGTTACAACGTGGGTCAAAGGATAACCTAAACGAAGTAGCATCGCCAGATATTTCTTCCTCCGTTGCGAAACTATCGAATGTAGATGTATGGCCTGGTTCTATATCCATTGGGTCAGCAGGAGAACCTCTGTTGAAGCTTCTGCTACTATCACCACCATAACTCCTCCCTCTACCACCACCATAATTGCTGTCCCTGCCGTAACTCATTTAGTACATTTATTGATAGGTTCTCGCCTAATATAAATCGCCGATACTAATGGTCTCATCCAACGTCGATCGAAGTTTGATTTATTTTTTGTCTTAATCAACTCACTAATGACTTGGTCATATGTGTGACCTTCGGTACCCTATTAGCTTTAGTGAGTTCGTTGTCCTTGCTACTACAAGATTTGTTGACATCCACACCGAGTTTTTCTTAAAATGGACTAAATTGTTATTCAATAATGATATTCGCCAAGAGGATATGCAAAAAATAAGTAGTGGTCATATGTACCTCAAATCAATAATCGTCAGAACTGGCAAAAGTACAAGAGGCGTCATACTGCATAATATTTACAAAGAAAACTCCCGACAACACATGAATTAAATTCTAACCTATTCTTACCAATTTCTTTATTATGACCATTTCGACAATGAAAGTCAGAACCACAACTCTTAATGCTATTACGTGGCCTCAAAACTCAATCGATATTAAGACATGTGAGCGTGTTGAACAATGAATTTGAACGAAATTAAAGTAGAGTATGTGATTTCATTAAGTGATGCTCTTTTTGCATTCTCTATCACCTTTATGGCCTTATCGCTTCACTACTGTATTATGGCTGTATGCTTATTGTAATATAATTGTACAAAAAAGGAAGGTTACTGCTTAGTCGTTAGTCGTTAGTCGTTACCTAGTTAGTTTACTTGTTGAAGAAGTTTGAGACCTTACCTCTCTCTATGCACGTTGCAGTTAGATACACTTCGTGTTGCTATCGTCTTTGTTTTGTACATTTTTTTGTTAGTAATATAATATACAAACGTATGTATATACACACTTGGAAGCACTGATACGTGTTCATGGTACTCATTCCCCATATGGTGTCGCGTATGGGGCCTATGTAGTTTTTTGGGTAGTTAACGATAGCAGTTTACGCTTATACTGTTCGTAGTAAAGTCGTGTCTATTAGCTCTCAGCCTTTTGTATGAAAATTAGATGTCTATAAGCGTCAAATATGTCATTATAGGCTGTTGCGTCTTTGTCTAATGATCCATCGTTATCTACAGCAGTCCTTATTAAGCAAGATAGCGGTTATTACTTTGATGTTCTCGCAACAACAATTACAACAAGAGGTAGCTCGCTACAATCCGATTAAAAGACATTATGTTCATAATGTTATTCCAAAGTCAAAAGCAGCTGAAGCACTAGAAGAAAAGACAAGAAATAGTCGCAGCATTTCTCATGATAACGCCTTCTTTTTAATATGCCAATCGTGTCTATGGTGTGCATCATCTCTTAACAACAGATCAATGACTATTAATGATGACAATAATAGCGATAATAATAAATGTCCTTTATGTGAAAATGGCAATTTAGAATCGTTACCTATAGCTAGTAGTGAAGGATATAAATTTGATTATGTTGCAAAGAGTGGAGTAATACTAGAGTTTTTCGAAAGATAATAAAGAGTAACTATTTTAGTTTAAGATGACAATTATTATTTTATTAGATATATTATTATTCATTATATCATAAGATTCGCTTCTACATTCGTATCACGAAGGTAAGTGAATATATTTGAGTTATACAAGAAAATAAGAAAGGTAGTCAATAAGCTCAAAGTATGTCTTATAGCAGCTATAGCTCATATAGCTACTCCTATCAACATTCAAATTAAATGCTTGAATACAATCATTACATACTAGCCAAACCGAAACAATGTTAGTAAGCGATGAACAATAATAACACAAAGTTCCTGAATATTTCAAGAGCTTTAGTTGATACCGCATCCGGAGTAGTTAGATTCATCCGGATTTCTACGAGGTGAATAAAATAATAAAAAAGGTAATGGAAAAGATTTTTACATTACTAAGATCCTTTACTGACGATAACCTTACAGGCAAAACAAAATTCTGTGCAACGTACGGCAGTGTTGCTAGTCAGGAAGCTATATTTTAATGTAGGAAATGGAGTTACTCTCATAGAGAAGTATTGTGATACATGTGCAAAGAAAATAAAGTACGTAGACCTTAGTAGTAGTCTAGCTTTTGATATACGCTTACGTAAGATAAATACAATTTTTATAATGCAGCAAGTTAAATTATGGAACAAAACGCGATTGACTCGTTATTTCTATCTTATATAAGAGGCATTCTCTCGTGAACCAAAGGCATACATACTATAAACCATCTCTCCCACATACAAAGAGCATCTAACTAGCTATATACGGAGATAAATCTATTATATTCATAGTTGGAAATTTCCATGTTTGGTTACCTGTTCTAATATCAACTCCGTAGATATATGAATCAAAGGAGCCAGATGAGATCAGTTATAACTCTGCCTTAAACTAAGTCCACCATTTATATCTAATAATTCAATAAAACTGCAAGAGTAAATAGGTCTATAGAGTCGCTACTTTACTTCCTTGGACGATATGCATCATAGGCGCCTCTCAATAGGATGACGCCTTCGATTACATCAAACAGGCTTACATGAATATTGCAGTATTTCATATTTTTTTAAATTCATTCATTTTTTGCTGCTGCGCAATGTGATTACTGTAATTTGATTATCTCATCCCATGTTCCTGTAACTGAAAGCATATAGTATTTAGTGTCATTTGCAGACTCAAATTGCATGATGTCTCCTGCTGATATTTGAACTTGAAATAATTTGTTTAAGAACTGTAGGAAACTAGGTCCTGCTACTATGCTCTTGGCTTCCTTTTCAAGTGGTTTATTGTGGTATTTTTGCAGTGCATCAACTAGCCCTAATCTACTAATTTCTTCAACTAAATTACTCAAGTCCATAAACGTCGAATTTCTTTTGTAGACTCGAAGTATTGCCATTATTAGCAATAACACAACGATCTATATATGTATAGAAAACACATACAATAGATGAGCGGATAAACTAAAAGAAGCAACATTATGTGAGTTATAAATAGACTGTTTTTTTCATGGTGATATAAAATAACATAATTGTTAAACAAGAACATGCACAAAAGGCTTTATGGGAGAGAGACATACTTTATGAGCTAATGATTAGAAATTGCAATATGTGTGGCAAATAGTTTGATGATTATCTTGAAGGGATACGATATGCACGCGCGATTAAGGGAATTCTGCTTTTCTGCTCAGATGATTGTTGCAAAAACTATCTTAACTCACCTAATAACCGGTAGTTGAAGGTATGGGTTCATAGGCTAGTTTTTAGGTTTAGTAATGCTGAATATTTATTTTATCATTAATACTACTATACATGCCACTCTAATTCATGTTCTTTTCTTTCTATAACATCATGAAAGTCTAACATACAATAATGACATTTCAGGTATGATATTAGCTCAATAGGATACCCTCTTCCTAATCTTCTTTGATTTCTCTCAGTTTGCTCGTCTTCTACGATCGTTTTTTCTCTAAAGATAATGATGAGTAAATGGTATCATATAATATTGATTTGTTCTTCTTCAAATATTCCTCGTTTGGATGTTGTTGAAGTCTTTCCTTATATTGTTCAACGAAATGCCTCAGAGCATATTCCCAACCATCTCTAAAATCCTCAAGATAATCAGAATCTGTAACAATATGAGTATATTTTGCCTTAGGATCTGTTCTTGAAATAAAGATTTCCTCTGACATATCATCAGCAGCAGTCAGTGCCAAACGAGGAGCATATTCACTTTCATATACGTTTGCCCATGGTTGTATTTTTTGGTGTATTTCTTCTCTATTGCTGATCAGCAATGGGAATTATTTTCCATTTATTGTTATTATTCATTCACCCGCTAAAAATCCCAAAGAATGTTACTACCAATGAAGCAGCAATTATAGCTGCTGCAACAGCTATGAATTTTGAGTTGTTATTCATCTAATATTATACCTGTCATACCTATAAGAACATATGTGTTTATTATTGATAAATTAATACATTCTTGATAACTCGCTCGTTTTTCATTGAGCTATTTGTAGTACTAAGACGCAGAGCTATCATAAGGTGTTTTAATGGATACGCACTTCTCTCTGTACTACTGCCGCGGATGCTCCCTATGGTAATAATACGTAAGATAACTACCTCCGATAAGACTCCAGGACGTCTTTGCAGCTTTTGCAGCTTTTAAGGTGGTAAAGAACAATAAAATCGTTTTACATGCAAATGTTAAACGCTTTACACGGGGAATCGTGTTATTGCCAATATCACACCATTTTTGTTGAAGATACTTTAAAGTTAATTTATGGACTAGTTCGTCATAGTCTGTCACTTCCAATACTCTTTTCCATGATACCTCTCCAGTCTTCGAAATTTCTTCTGATAGTAACTCTAGTTTTTCTTGCTTCCTTTCTACACTGCCCCATTGTTTTGCCATTCTCGTAGGCGTGTGCTACTACCATAAAGACTGTAAATATCTCCAGTATTATTACTAACATAACTCCAAACATCGGAACTAACCGGCAGACCTTTAAAAGTGGACCTTTGTGTAGGATCCAGTACATCGTATACTAACTGACCAATTACAATTTGATTGGGCTTGGCAAATCCTGTCATTTTCGATGCAATACTGATAGTATATCCTAGAACATCAAGATGAGGTTTTTTAACTATCTGCTTATCCCCAACAACATATGTGTGAGTCGCCAAGCCATATTGCACTACTAAATTCTCACCAACATCTATCCCTACACGCACTCCCATCTCTGGATAATCATATTCATTTAGGATTGGATTCAAACCGTGCAACATTACCTTAACCATAGAATGTGCGCAATTTACTGCGTTATGACATGGTAGATACAGATCATCGGTATTTACAGGAAAAAATGCTAGAATGGCATCTCCAACAAACTTTAGTACATATCCACCGTATGCTGCGATAATAAGGGACATTTCCTGCGTAAATGTTTGAATTATCGTTGCAAGCCTGTCGACTGGTAGAGTCATTGACATTCTAGTTGAGCCTGCAATATCAATATGTAAAATTACAAGCATGACCTTAGATTTTGCATATCCTTCAAGAATATTCTGTGTTTCTTCCATTGGTATATTAAACTCCGGTACTGCTCCTTGCAAAGCCCTCCACATACTACGTTGTGCATGTTTGATAGCCAAGTCGACATTAATAACTGCATCAAGGTAGAACATATCTAGTGAAGATGCATTTGAAACAAGTTTGACAGATGACTTTTTTCTTAGTTCTTCACTAGCCGCATTTTTTATAACCTGATAGACTTCATCTTCGCTAATATCTAGCTGCATTGCAATTATATCTAGTAGAATTCCAGAATTATACAAATTGAGGATAGTTTGTTGGTGGTGTTTGTGTTTTCCCATCTTTAAATTAACACACCCCTCTGATTACTTTTTATATGCTTGCATGCATGATAAGCAACTTCTAAAATAGACGCAATGATTTCAGATCTCTTTATCTTGGCTGAAACGTTAACAGCAGAACCAAATAAGTCAATATTTTTAGAAGACTCTGACCTGGCTATTGCGACCATTCCGTAATTAGCACTAGCTCTATAACTAAGAGATGGTAATCTTTCTTCATACAATTTGATATTAATAACTGGATTTGCTGCAATAGCCGTTAAACCACATTCAAGTATCTCCCTGAATGCAGGAGTGTTAGTAGAATCAGACGTCTTTGGGAAATAAAACATTAGACCATTTCCTGTATTTTTTTATCTGTGTAGCTCCTTGCTTTATTTCATAGCCTATTTGTCTGCAAACATTAACTATCCTACCGTGGCGTTCATTCTGTCTTTTCCCCACATAGTAGCATTAGCTGATAGTCCTGTTACGAACTCTACAACTGTCTTTTGCATGTGTTTAACATGCCATTCTCTCATCAGAAAACTATTTTGTATCAAAAGAGATCACATATTATCATTATATCATATACGTTAAACTAACATATATACGAGACTGCTTTTTTATTTAAGAAAGATATCTTCCAGCTAATAACATTAGATTTTTATTCTTTATGACCAATTACTTTGAATTTATGTTCTCTTTGTAAAATGTGCTGTCTTCTCTCAACTTCCTGGAGCCTAGTTGTAAAGCTAGAAGTTGGTCTGATAAATGGGTTATTGCATCGTCTTTCATCTTGTCGTGATTTCTTAATGATTGGTTTGCTTCTAATTCTTCTACCTTGCTTTGTATATCTGCACCTTATCTCTCTAGTAGCCCAGTAAATGAATAATGGTTGGCATTAGTTCTATAACAAGCCTAATTTTGATTTTTTTCTCTACTAGCGTTCGGTAAGTCAATTAGGTAAGGTAAGTCAGGTAAAAATAATGGGTTGTACCTCCTTCTCACAATAATTTTAAATATTGTACCTTACCCAACTCTTACTAACCTTTATGGACCTTCAAATTTTTCTGTTTGTAGCAGCACACACAGAAATTTGATAATCAAGAAACTATATTTTTTTCCTTAACACAGCGAAGATTTCGAAGTGGCCATGGATATTTTTAAGGTCAGTAAGGGTACCTAGACTTTTTAATTCAAATTGATTTGAAATTTTTGATTTTGTAGTGGTTGAGACAATGATCTGTTGACTATTACATATATCTGCTAACCTACTGGCTATATTTACAGTAGTACCTAGCGCAGTAAATTGAGCTCTCTTTTTAGTTCCAATATTACTAACTATGGTATAACCAGTATTAATTCCACATTTCAATCCGATTGTTATTTTATGTGGGATATGTTTTTCCCATATATCTATCCATTTTGTTTGAAGAACTTTAAAGCGTTCTCTTAGTTTAAGAGCTGCCTCAACAGCACAAATAGCATTCTCTGTGCTACAGTCTTTAGCTTTACTCTGAGATCCAAAAAGAGCCATTACACGGTCTCCCATATACTTGTCTGATACTCCAGCATATTCAAAAATGATCTCGCTTGTCATATCAAAAAATTCTTTCAAGAATAGAACAAGTGATGTCGAATCTGTACTAAGAATATTACACAAATTCGAGAAACCCCTTATATCCCAAAAAACTACCGTTAATAATACTGTTCCCTCCTTTTTGGCTTTATTTATTGAATGTGCGTTGAGTTCAGGCAGGTCTTCTAATCGCAAATCCGTGGGATTCTGAGACATAATTCCTTCATATCGATATAGTTTAACAGTTTTATCATACTTATAACCAAAGAAGCTACTTTAGAACAGGGAGAGGGAGGATTATCAAGAATTGGTAATATACCGTACCCATACCGTACTAAGCGCTTCAAATTTCTGACAAGTGAAAATACCACTATAAATTACATCTCAAATGTAATAGCTAGATGGTCATTATAAGAGATAGCGTTCTTAAATTTAGAGTAACTGGATAATCCTACTGCTTCGATAAAAGAAGGTTCCTTTGTATCATCATCATCTTTCTGATATTTTTGGATAAAATATTCTCCGTTGGGCTAAACTGGAATGCCAAAGTTACTTGATGTACACAATCTATTTTTTGATGCTCAGAATTCACCTGAGTAATTTTATTAGGGTAAGCACATCTTGTATTATCCATGCTAGGATCCGTATTATCAGTGAGATCAATACCAATTTTATCAATCCTGATGTTTGCCGTCTGTGTCGTATCGATCTCTAGTGGTCAAATAGTAATGTCATCATCTTCTACTACAGAATCGTTTTGGACTACTGGGGCGCCTCTGCCTAGTCCAAGATCAGAAATTGCTGGCGCCATTTTAGAAAGCAAGATCTACATTATTGGTGGGTTTGATGAGAGTGGTCGAAGCAGTACTACTGTGGATGTATATGATCCTGTGACAGATCAGTGGACTAGTGCAACTCCTTTGCCACTACCATTGGACCATTCAGCGACAGCATCACACGATGGAAAACTGTATGTAGTTGGAGGAGGATATTTGAATAGAGACGATCTATCAAACAAGCTATTTATCTATGACCATACTTCCAACAAATGGACAGAAGGAGCAAATCTGCCTACTGCACGAGGTGCATTAACTGCTAATTTTATTAATGGGATTTTGTATGCGGTGGGTGGAGTTGATAAGTCAGAAACCTTAACCAGTACCTTGGCATATGATCCAAGGAATAATACTTGGACAGAAAAAGCACCTATGCCAACTGCAAGAGAACATCTTACATCTGCAACAATAAATGGAAAATTATATGTTATCGGTGGAAGAACTGCTGGTATGTCAACTAATCTTGACGCTAATGAAGTATATGATCCTGCTAATAACAAATGGACAATATTACAACCAATGCTTTCTAAAAGAGGTGGATTAGCTTCTGCTACAGCAGTCAATGAAACTATCTATGTATTTGGTGGAGAACAGCCAAGTGGCACGTTTAACAATAATGAAAAATATGATCCAGATACTAACAAGTGGACATCCCAGGAACCAATGCCAACTGCACGACATGGATTAGCAGCAGTAGCAGCTAATGATGGTAAAATATATGTCATTGGTGGCGGCCGAGAGCCTGGGGGGTTAGGTAGTAACTTGAATGAGATATTTCATATTCGATAAGTAAAGCCGCTTAAGCAATTTTTTAATATACACTCAAAAGCACAAATATTAGAGTGTACAAGTGAAGCCATTTCCGGTTTTACATTAGCACCCATGAAACTGGAGACTGCGCTATCTATATACATCTTACACATCTTGCAGCTAGTTACTAACTATCCTAATTGTAAAACAAGTATGGTAGTCTATGCTTTCATTGCAATGCAGTGTAACACGATGATGTATCATAATTCCTACAAATTACAAGTGTTGTATTGAATTGCGGGTCCCAAGAAGTTATCACTATCGCTGATAGTGATTTCACAGCTTTGGTAACCTGGCTGAACTCTAGATAATTTATAGGTAGGGTCTGTCTAGAACATCAGACGTTGGTTAAAAGGAGTTCTAGTATAGATGAATACAATAATAAAAACAAAAATAATACTCTATTTTATGATGATAGTTCTTTGGTAAATGAGTCTAATATTTTTTCTAGAGCATTTTTGTTATCGATGCAATTTAACATAAAATTGTGTAATGCTCTTGCTGAATCCTATCCAATTTATCTTAGCACGATTTCCGAATACAATCAATCTTGGAAGAACCTATCTGAATTAGATAAGATCTTAAGAAGCAGATTTCGCAAGTTCTTAGACGAAAAATTCAGGGAAGAAAGTTTTGTTAATACACTTTCAGATACGATCGCCAGCTATTCCGAATTAGCCAAAATTACAGGTCTAGGAAAAATATATCAATATTTATCTAATATCTTCTCGGTATGGAATAATAATTTCGTAGAGCCAATCAGGGATACATTATATCGTACCCCTTCGCAGAAGCTTTGTGAGATAGAGAAGTACTCACTATTTCGCTACTGTATACCCGCTTCTACTACTGAAAAAGCTAGCTCAATGGAGACGAAGACTCCACTACTTATGATATATGCTTTCATAAACAGACACTATATTCTAGATCTCTTACCTGAAGTAAGTGTTGTAAGAAATTTGCTTAATCAAGGACTTGACATATTCGCCACAGATTGGGGAACGCCATCTGCATATGATAAGAGTTTGACACTAGGTCATTATGTAAATAAATACATGGACAAGTCTGTTGATTTGATTAGAAAGATTACAAATTCAGATAAGGTGTCTTTGTTTGGTTATTGCTGGGGAGGTAATCTTGCACTTATTTATGCTGCCCTCCATCCTGAAAAAGTAAAGAATCTGATAACTATTGCTACACCTGGAGATTTTGATCTCGATAATTCATTACTTGCTGTATGGACTAAAGCCCTGAAGGAAAATTATCTTCTGGATGCATTTGGAAACTTACCTGAGGTGGTATTAAATGCTGCCTTTATTCTTAGGAACCCTATTGAATATAGTCATAAATATTTCCATTTCTTTGAACAGCCTCGAGGTTTAGAATCAATAGCAGAGTTCTTGGCAACTGAGACATGGTTGTATGATAGCCCGCCAATAATTGGTGAAATATACCGAGAATTCGCAGAGTATTGTTATAAACAAAATTTACTTATCAAAAATAAAATGAAAGTAGTACTAGCAGACGATATTAACAATAATAACGACATACTTACTATCAATCTAAAAAATATCGATATGCCATTCCTTAATATTGTGGCTGAAAAGGATGATCTAGTCGCACCAAACTCTAGTAAAGCTCTCAATAATGCACTAACAGAAAGTCATGACAAGAGCTTGATTGAATTTAAGTCTGGACACGTTGGCTTGATGATAGGAAATAATGCTCACAAAGAACTTTGGCCCAAAGTAGGAGAATGGATAAAGAACCATTCGTAATTAATGTGATGCAATTTTGAGCTTCACGATAATATATTTTGTCTCACATCTACTCTTATATTATATTAGTTGATTAATGTAATATGGTTTAAACAATTACTTGTGATACTTGTCATATAACAGTCTATATAACAGATGTTCAAGATGGTGCTGATTTTGATAAAAAGTATCGAAGTTGGGGTCATATACAGAAAATTGATAATAGAGCGTTACTAGAGAGTTCTAATGATAATAATATCTATAGAGAAGTTTCATAGTTCTAATAAGCAAATTTTTTTAGTTGGACTCAATTGCATTATATTCATTAATATCCAGAGTATGTTATTTGCTAACATTCAAAGACCTTTGGTGGAGAACAAAGAGGACTCTAAACGATACAACACCTTCTCTGTCTTATAGCTGACAAATGTTTTTTTGACTGAATAAAACTATCATAAATAATAAGTTGTGATTGCATGTTCTCATCAGCACACCTTTAACGCTAAAATCTTCGTTATTAATATAATATAATTTCTTCGAACACGATTGAGGATAGCACGACAAAGCGTGTTATTTGACCTAAAGTATGAGACCTTGGTAGTATGTTTCCTATTCTTTCCATTTCCAATACAGTCAAACTTCCGCGGCTCAGATTACCTCCCACTTCTTCCATGATGTTCAGCTTCATCCAGCGTACATATTTTTTAAGAATCGATAAATAGTATAATATTCATTGTTCTCTGGCCATGAAAGTGGAGATAAAGCTATACACAACAGAAGAGGACGAATCGATAGTTATGCAAAAGATTTCAACATTAACAAAACAAGCAAAAGAATTAGGATTCAATATTGGTGAACTTGAATTCAAACATTCAAAGCATCATAAAGAAAAAGAAGATAATGAGGAAGAAGATAATTCTGAAAAGGAAAGGGATTAGCCGAATGTATATTATTGACTAAAAACTGGATTTCTACAAAACTTTTCTTGGCAAAAGCTTCCCACTAATCATCATTAACTAGTGAATAAGAATCCGTAACACTACTAGTACTACACAAAGCAAAAGAGAATATCTTAATCCATTATTTTCTTCTATCTGAGCTCAAGGTTCTTCAACACATCTTCAGTATGTTGTTCATCTTTTACCTCATCTGCAAGTATTGTTGTTGCAAGGTTGTATGTTACAAAGTCATTAACTTCTAGTGCTTTTTTTGCAATATTGTTGTAGTTCTCTACTGCTTTACCTTCGAATTCCAACCCTTTTTCTAAGGCAGCTCTAAGTGTTAGATATTGAGCAGGGTCTAACATACCAATATTGCCCTCTGTTTTCCAAATAGTAGGATCACTTGGAGCTTTATCACCTAATTCTGAAATTCTATTAGAAAGTAATTCTCCATGTGCTAATTCGCTGGTTGCTTGAGTCTTAAGAGCTGGCGCATATGTAACTAGGCCTATCCCTTCCATATTTATCCCAATATACCAAAAGTAGTGGAAGATTTGCATCTCATCACAATAAGCCTTCTTAAGCAAATCGACTATTATCGGAGCATTCTTACCAAGAATGTTTTTCTCTGCTCTACCCATATATGTTTGTCAGGCGTTATACTTCAATAAATATTTTATACATTAAAAATAAGGTTAAAAATGAGTAGTGTGTAGCTATGTTAGCTATGTTCACCCAATATAAAATAATGTTGTAGAAACTAAGTTGCAAGCAGATCTAAGCGTGGATTTGGGATAACGTAATATAACAAGGGACGCCTGAGCTTAAATTGGACTACCATTTACCAAAAAAGAGAGCATATTAAAACGACCAAGTCCTTGAATTAATCAGCCAGCTACATGACCAATCACAGAATTACTTCATCGCCGCCCTCATATTACTGGATATAGAGGTTCTGTTTATTATTTCCACTTATTTCTGCCCCGTAATATAGGATTCGAAACCACAAGCTGGTGGTTATTAGTTGGTTGAGGTATAAAACAGTCGGTATCATTTAGTTTTATGGGTCGTGTGATTGTGCGTTGTTGTAAATAAAAAAATGGGAGTCTCTATCCCCACTGACACTACTTTCGCATAATGCCAATAGCTGACAGCTTCATTATTGGTTCGAATGTATTTCCATTATCATTGCTAAATCTCATAACAGGCTCAGCTGCCCCCTAATTTTCCCCAAAACAGACGGCTACAAGAAAGCGTTGGCGGAGATACGAAAGGGTAGCCTGAAATACGCAACACGAAAAGCAAAAGAAGGAATCTGATTGGACAGTTGTCAATTTGAGAGTCAATTTTAAAATACCTAGTCTATATAGAACTCCTTAATGGCAAATGATCAACGTCCTCCTTATGATGCCCACGAAGAGTAATTCTGACCTAGTAGAACTTCAATTACTCGATAAGCAGCAGAACAAAGTCATGACTGTCATAGTGGATAAAGAACTATGCTTGACAGCGGAAGTATAGGATAATGATAATTATGATTCTACAGTTGAAGTCCTAGGATTGGCAAAATATTCTAACAGCGAATCAACTGTGTTGTCATATGCCTCCTTTGCTCCCTATGCCTCTAAATTTGAGACTCTATGGCTACAAGCAGAGTAGAAAGGGTGTAATCGCCGTTACGCTAAATTTGATAAACTTGTCTTCTTTCAAATTCCTTCCTTCAATCTAGTCGTTCTTATTCTATTCATATGTGATTCCATAGTCTGGAATTATGCCACGGTAGAATAAAAAATAAAAAATAAAGCGCCACCACATATAGTGTCTATAATAATAAAAACTATGAAAATAGGATTAAGACTTCCACAAACGGGCAAGGATCATGCCACAAAAGAAAACATCGTACATCTAGCAAAGGAAGCTGAAAACGCTGGCCTAGATTCTTTGTGGGTCTTAGAGAGACTAGTTTGGCCTATTAATCCACAGAATCCCTATCCAGGTACTAGGGACGGGAGGTTTCCAGACGATTGGCAATACATACTTGATCCTATTGAAACTCTCGTTTTTGCAGCAGCAAATACAAAGAAAATTGCATTAGGAACCTCTGTCATAGACATGTTATTTCACAATCCTGTAGTATTAGCAAGAAGATTTGCAACACTTGATGTTTTATCAGAAGGAAGAGCTATAGCAGGACTTGGTATTGGATGGTCTAGAGATGAGTACCAAGTTTCTGGTATTCCTTTTAAAGATAGAGGAAAAAGAGCAGATGAATATATACAAATATTAGAGCGGATATGGACACACAATGTTGTAGAATTTAAAGGACATTTTTACAATATTCCTGCATCAAAGATAGGGCCTAAACCTGTTCAAGAACCCCATCTTCCACTTTATCTTGGGGGATACAGTCAAAGAACATTTGCAAGGATAGCAAATTACGCTAATGGATGGATATGTGTTATACGTAATTCACTGGATGAGGTTAAATCAAATATAGACAAGATAAGAAAAGAATTTTATAAAGCTAACAGAGATCCAGAGAATATCGTCATTGCTGCAATATTATATCCTGACGTTAAACAGTCTAGTTATACCAATAAAGAGAAAGATGAGAGATCCAAGGAAAGACAGCTATTAAGTGGAAGTGTTGATGAGATAGGAAAGGATTTGCAGGAAATTAAAAAAATAGGAGTAAATCATGCAATACTCAATTATAATAGATCATCAATAAGCGATAGCATTGATGACATAATTGATGTATCAAAAAATATTTCTGCCTTCATAAGATAAGGATCGCCCTGCTCATGAGGAAATAATAATATTTCATTAAGCAAGACTGTGAATCAGGTTTTATGTCAAGGCGCTGTGTATCCTAGAGGTATATTTAAGTAAAGTCTATCTTTGAGTCCAAGCATCTTTACTGCTGTGTTCAAGGAATCTATTGCTCCTCTAAGGTGCCCATTTTTGGTCAATAATTCTCCCTCAGTGCGTAGTTGTTTCAATGCATCTGACTGTTGAGAAGTCATATTCGATGATTGTATAGTCTTATCAATTAGTTGCATTCCTGTTTGTGCTATGTATTCTCTCCAGCTTCCAT
>Ga0193701_1000025_pt1 | contig 35416 bp, 41 predicted proteins | sample U3s2metaG_FD_143055 | JGI IMG/M metagenome (GOLD analysis project Ga0193701, IMG submission 143055) | Soil microbial communities from a riparian zone of the East river system, Colorado, United States - U3s2 | ecosystem: Environmental > Terrestrial > Soil > Riparian zone | place: USA: East River...
AGACAAAGACCATCACCTCTGTTTTTCAATCATAGATTGCATTTTCTTATCTACTGCAAGTATGTTCTCATTTAGAAGAACTATCCTGTTCAAAAGTTCGTCATGATGTTTCGTGTACGCCTCCAAGTGCATTAAAATTGTTTTTATTATCCTGCTCTAGTTTATCAATGTGCTGTAGAATATGGTCTTGCTCACGAGAAATCTTATTCTGTCGATTATATATCCACCAACTTATTACTCCACCAATTAATGCGCCTATAACTATACCCAAATATGTACTTGAGGCGTTTGTCATATCTAGACAGTCTTTGGTAAATTCTTGTACACATCCCCATATTGCAAAAATTAGCATGGACATGATATATGAAAGACCTTATAGCTTCATTATAATATTTTACTGAACAATTGTATTAATAGAACATCGTTTCAATGCTGCAGCTGCAAATGCAGTATAATGGAAGGTTCACAGGGCTTGTGACAAGGCCATCGTTAGAGAACATGAATGAATTATCATTGCCTCGTAAACAAAATCCAGTTCTTGTCTCATCTTTTGTGCACAAACTGGAATAATAGGTATGATATATTATCAAAATTTAGGACGAATGTGTATGCTCTAGTCATCTAATCCCAAACAATTGTAGGAAAACAATCAGACAGATCAACACAGCGAGATCAAGAATTAGGATCAAAAAATTAGATTTTGTTCAAACTCCTAAAATATCGCAGATTAAATTATTCGTAAATAGGAATAGAACTAGTCATATCAGCGAATTTGTCAAATAATCCATAAGAAAATCTCTGGTTCATATATAATAGGTATAAACCTTCTTCCATCATGCTTTCAATTGCAACATTTATTTCCTCGCTCTTGGTAATCGACAAATAAGATAGAGAATCTGTTACAAGCATCAAATTTGTATATTCATAATTATCCATAATATCGAATAGGGTTGATTCGAGATATCCAAAAAAGGCAAGGTCGTATTGTTTTATCTTCGGTCTTAAGGCACTTACAATTATATGGTCTTTTTCTTCTTCGTTTTCGTTACTATCCATTGATTTTCTATATCCTACTATTGGTGAAGAAATAGTACGTGCTCCTTGATCGAATTTTATGTCGTATTCTATATTAGAATAGTCGTTTAATTTGAAGAATTCCTCTGTCCCTTTTAACAACTGGCTTTCAGTTAACCAGTCGTCATCTTTTCTACCTCTATTCATCCTGGCAAAATAAGAGGTGGCACTTACGATATGTCTACTGGGCAATTCATCTATAGCTGTATACTAGTTCGCTAATATATTTTTGTAAATCACTTTAGATCTAAAACTCACATGATTCTAGATATTTACTAGGAAGCTTCTAGCTATCCCAGAAAGAGATTGGATACTGATATGAGCCTTCTTGCGCTCTCTATAAAGTGTGTACTATAAATTAGAAATAGTGGAGTATAATCGCTTGCTACTCGTCATGGTTTTTCATACGACACAGTTAATGCATGTTGAGGACCAGACTACCGGTCTACAATGGGACTGTTATTACGAACTAAGATCACACATAGTGCAATGCAAATGAAGAATGCCGGGTACAGGTAGACCTATCCACCGACGGATGATGATGACACATCCATCTTCACCAAACTATATGAATATTAAGTCTTTAACACAGTGAGCGTTCTATGACATTTATGTTAAATTCTGCATCACTCCATCCATCTTTATAGCCTTGCTTATAATCCTGGCCATATTGTGAATTGGTATTGTTCACATTTTCATTCTTCGCATGACCTGCATGGAAATCATTTTGAGCTGCCAGATAACCACTAAAATAGCCGGTGGATTTATTTGGGTCACTGCACAGGGCAGCATAACCTTCTGTTGGTATGATTGTCAGCAGCAGGAGAAATGTTACAAACGCACTGAAGACTGAGGCTGCACCAGCCTTTACAAATACACTTTTCGTCTCTGTTTCCATATCTTATTTATTATAAGCTAAAAGATAAAATTGTCGTTCTGGGAGTGAATTTGGGAATGAATAATCTTGTTGGAAGTATAATTCTCTTTGAGAGACCTTGTATTGCATAGGCTATCGCTTCACTCAATATAGCTGGCATAATAACAAATATTGCCAGGAGCCATACGAGAGTATCTAAAAGATTGGTTATAAAAGATTACTTAATGATGGCTCTTAAATTATCCTGCCTTTTTCCTAAGCTCTTAGCCGAAATGCGTCCTCTTTCACTACAAACTTGTTTAGACTGATGTGATTTATCATACTCAAAGACTAACTGATACAAGATTGTTCAAACTGATCTTTTTCAGTATCTTCCTTACGAAAACGTCAAATAAAAGCAGTGAGATTAAATTAAGGATGAACCGAATTCATGCTTTTGACCTTCAATCTTTAAAGCCACAAGCGATATGTAAGGGGGGTACTAGAAGCATGGCTAATGTCGATAACTTCCATATACTAAAAGGTATGGCGCTCTACTTCCTTGAATTAGACAAGGGAGGGGTAAGAGAACCTCACTGGCATCCAAATGCATCTGAACTTGGCTACTGCTTAGCGGGTAAAGCACTTATGACGATCTTTAGTCCTGGTGCTTCGCACGATACATTTACTGTAGATCCGGGTGAAATTGTCTTTGTACCTAAAGGCTATCTTCATCATATTGAGAATATCTGCGAAGGCCAGACTAAATTTGCCATTGCTTTTAACCATGAGAGACCTGAAGATATTGGTATATCTGGTTCATTGGGCTCAGTACCTGACCATGTCCTCGATACTACGTTTGTAAATCCAGCGAAACTTTTCAGTCGCTTCAAGAGAGCTCCTGAAGATGTTTTGATTGCTTCCAGATCCTCTCCTGCAAAATTAGACGGTAATGGGAAAACTCCAAGTTATCATAAATTCAACCTCAAAGGCATTCAGCCCATGATACAGAGCAAAGGTGGGAATGTCTCACTTGGAGATGCGAATAGCTTCCGAATCCTTAATGGACTTGCTTGCTACCTTCTCACCTTGAGACGCAAAGGTGTTCGGGAACCTCATTGGCACCCGAACGCAGCTGAACTAGATTATGTCATAAACGGGAGGGCCCGCATGACCATATTTAGTCCCGGTAATAACGTAGATACTTTTGAAGTAGGCCCTGGCGAGATTGTTTTTATTCCTCCAGCTTACTTTCATTATATAGAGAATATTAGTGAGGATAATATGCAATTTGCAATCTTCTTTAACCATGAGAGACCCGAAGACATCGGTATCTCGGGTTCCCTCGGTGCATATTCAAATGACGTACTAGCCGCTGTTTTGGGAATTGAATCAAAGATTTTGGATAGCCTACCAAAGTATCAGCAAGATCTCTTTGTCGTTGCCGGAGCTGCGTAGACAAGAATATGTAAATTTATACGGTTATTAGAATTTACAATTGTTTATTTTTGTTTTTATTGATTATGGGTACTAATTGACTTTCATCGATAAAACAGAAAATGCTTTCATTACCTATCCTTGTTTCTTTTTTCATCATCATTGTCATCAAGATGGTATAACAAGCACAGATTATTGTAATAATCCCTAGAAGAATTTCAGAATAATTCTTAACTCTGAGCAAATTCGAACTTTAAGATAAGACGCATACTACCCACGGCTTATTGTCTTTCGAAAGCACTTACAAAAACAACACTTGCCCTTGATTGATCTGACTTATTTTGAGGAAGAGTGGTTGAATCAATATTAAATAGTGCAAACGAGCCATATTAGATCAATAATGATAATACAACAATGTGATAGCTGTAGTAAGAAAGGAAAAAATGTTTATTGCAATAATTGCATTAAAGAAGCTGATTATTTCGACATCTACAAATATTACGGTGACAATAACCGATTTGATAAAGGTGAGTCAGTGGGCAGAATCAAAGCTTATACCTGGCATGATACAATAGAATACATTAAGAATAACCTATTTCACAATCGAAGCAACAATCTCAACATAAATTGTGAAAAAGACTTTGCCTATCTGGAAGAAAAAACCGAACCCTACATTATAGATAATGATACTAAAGAGGAAAGCCTAGGATATAAAATACATTTGAATAAAAAGGGAAGTGAATCAGAATCCTTTTCACTTAGAGATGAAAACTTTTGGGATTTGACTATTGCACCTATTACTAACAGTAATAATTCTGGTGACGTAGCTCATACCTGAAGATAATCTAGACTCTCCTTCTATATATGGGGAGAAGCTTACAGGGAACATAGAAGGGAAGTTGAAAGCAGCAAAAACACAATTAAAACAAAAAATTGTGGAAGGTTTATAGCGCTATTCTCATATAGTATAGACAGATAAATCAGCATTTGGTTTCAATAGAAGATCAACATCAATATCAAGCTAGACTAGCAGGCTTAAAGGACTTTAATGAGGTCTTTGAGCTGGTCAAGGAGTCAGTTAATACTAAATTTAGCATGCATAGAGCGGGATTAAGCTTGATACTTCAGGGATTGCCAAGTAGTCTTGGAGCATATCATATTCTTGGCTCTAATGTAATTGTTATGAATCGCGCTATCCTGAGTATCATAAAAGCATACAAATCTTCAGAAGAATATAACTCCTATTTATTCATGGTCTTGGCTCACGAATATCTTCATAGCTTTGGTATATTAGATGAATTTCGAGTAAGAAATATGACATATGATCTTTGTAGTTTTCTATTTGGAACAGACCACCTAGCCTCGAAAATAGCGAAGGAAGATCCTTCGACCTTGTTTCCGGAGTTAAATTTACTTAGACAAGATACTTTTGAAAGAAATTTCGAAATCATAAAGAACTTTGACAGAACAAGTCAATCGTATATCCAGTAACCTGAAACCTCTGAAGGTATGATTACCTACAGAACCGAACACTTATCCTATATACCTAGCTAGAAGAAACTAGGATCATGATCGAGGACAAAACGAAAAATAAGAAAGGCATTGCCTACGTGTGTCAATTATACTCTTGCTACTCTGAAACTTTTATCTCTTTTGGTTCCGCTTTGAATCTTATTTTTGCATGAGCCCCATCACAGTATGGCTTGCTATTAGATGCACCACACCTACACAGAGCAGCAAAAACGGTACCATCTACCACTACCAAGTTAGGCCCATTTTCGGTACATTTTATCTCTACTTTAGTCATAATAATATCAGAATGTTATGCATATATTTATTCATGGTGTAAGTCTACATCTTATTTCTATCAATCATGTTGTTTTATAGCCAATGCAAATAGACGAGCACACTGAATAACATCAGTTAAAGTCAAACATTAGATAAAGCGCATTGCGATCTTTAATATAGCTTTTGTTTTTAATCGACTTACGGTCATTCGTCATGAGTTTTTGGAATAGAAATATGGAGAAGTGGTTTGTTGCATTCCTAGCAGAGCCAAGGAAATCTTGGATAGAATTTGATGATTTTGAAGAAGAAACATTTTTTGACGATTTCGATAAACTTCACAAATTATTCGAGGAGGATTTGCAAGATTTGCTAGCAACAACGTCAATAATGACTATTACTACCACTACTACAGTATCATCAAAAAATAAACTAAAAAGAAAATCTCGTAAGACAAAATCAAATCATTCCAAACGGGTAATAAAGGAGCTCAAAAATTCAAAGCCATTTATAATTGTCAGAAATAGGAATAGCAGTAGCAAAAGGAAAATCAATAGATCTACTACCATGTCTTTACCATTCACAGCTCCAAGGGAAACAAGAGAACTATTGTGTGATGTAATTACAACAGACACACAGGTCAAGGTCATTGCGGAGATTCCTCACATTACTAAAGAGAATATTAGAGTCAAAGCTTATGAAGATAATTCAGTGGAGGTAACATCTGCTGCTATTATAAATAATCCGAATGCAAAAAGTTATCATCGAATTATACATATGCCAGTTGATATAGATATTGATACAGCGAGATCTACCTATAGGAATGGCATCTTAGAAATTACTTTTAATAGAAAAACAGACAGATAAAAAATATTTCCCATTGAATTAGAGTAATGAGCACAAAATACTGATGGGCCAAAAGGTCGACTATGAAACCAATACGACATTAACTCTTTCGCCAGTAAGCTGATTTAATTTAGAGCAGTAGGAGAAGCAAATAGTGTAGACTTCTTGTTGTAATCTTTCAACTTTCCTGTAACCTAGCGCTTACTGCCACAAGTTGATCTAACAGCTGGGATATGGGCATCACCCTTCATTTGTCTCTGGTATCTAGTGCTAGTGACCTTCTAACTATATGAGATTAGTGTGCGTGTTTTCTTCTATGACAAGGAATACATAATGCCCTACAATTTGAATATCTGTTATCTGACCTATCGCCATTAGCATGATGAAAATCTTGGCCGTAAGGTCCTAGCTTTCTTTTGCAAGTTGCACATCTATTTTTTTGCTTGTGGATGACTTTTCTTTTAACTAGTTGTGGGAATTGTTTCCTCTTTCCGGCTTTAGTAGATTTTGAAATTAATACTAGAAGAGCAAAACACCATAATAGTACTGCAGCAATTCTTTGTTCGGCTGGAAGGATGTTACTATTATATACAGTCAATGGCGCAATCGAAAACCAAGTTAAATAACTCATTAAACCAAGTATTGTCCCTATAGCTATTCGCATCCTTTTTTTTCTCTTTATGCAGATTAGTATTAGTAGACCAAGTAACATTATACAGAAAAAGCAGTTGCTATCAAAGCCAGCATTATTGTATGATTGCTGGCTAGTATAGAATAAATACAACAAAACTAACGGTACGGTTAGTCCCACACATAAAACTAGCCTGTTGTCTTTATACATAGTAGCTGGATTCTATCAAATAACTTACCAAAATATTGAGAGTTTCAAAACAAAAATGTGTATTGAATATATAGTTTATTATTGTAGAAGATTTATCGATACATACTCTGATCTATAACACCTACAAAGAAAATGTGGTTTGCTGCTATTAAGATATACAATATGTTGATTTGAAATAAAGAAGATAAAAAAACAGGATTTACTTGGCAATCCTACGGTAGTTAGAGATGCGATTCGTTTTGTATGCGAAGCACCGATATTCTTGTACACTAAAAACAACAAAATTCAAAACTGCTGATAATGATGAAAATATGATTGGAGTATGATGAGAGTAGTAGAAGAAGAAGACAGACTAAGGAATTATAATCATTTTGCCCATCATGTACAGTCATAACTGATAATCATAATAATGTGAAGTTCGTTACAATAGTTGATGGATTATTATTTGTTGCCCGTAGAAGATGATGAAGCCGTTGCAGTTGAAGAAGCACTTAAGAAAATTAATTATGATGTAGATGATAGAGCTTCTGTCTGGGGCAAAGAAGTTATTAATAAGATTGTAAATACAATGACTAAGGAAAATGCGCCGAAGATGATATCAGATTTTTTACCTGATCCAATAAGAGATAAATTTATCAATCTATTTGGATTAAACTTTGATTGAGCTTGGTTATATAAAGCTAGATTTAAGGCCGACTCAATATATAACTAACCCAATGAGCGTTAAGACAAAAGCATTTGTCAGTATACTATTAGCTGTAATGACATTAGGGGTTGTCATTACAAATGTGGTAATTCCATATTTTCAGAACGCAAGTGCCTTTTCTCTACATGGAGCGCTGAACAAATTATTTGGTGGATTTTTTCAAAAACCACATCCTAGTAATAATAAGCACCCGCATAATGTAAAAAATACGTCATCATCATCTAATAGTATTCCTTCACAAACATCCTCTTCATTAACGCCTCCCCCAGCAATAGTACCAGCTTTATGTCATATAGTAAACGGGAGCTTACCAGATCCAAATTGTACACCCGGAGCTACAAATCCATCAATAACTCAGAACAACATCAAAAATACAATTTGTGTTTCAGGATATACCAAAACTGTAAGACCTTCTGTGAGCTATACTGCCCCACTAAAAAGAAAACTTATGCATTCATATGGATTTACCGATTCTCCATCCAATTATGAACTTGACCATTTGATATCCCTTGAGATTGGTGGTCACCCTACTGATGTAAAAAATCTATTTCCTGAACCAGGCTATGGACAGTATAACTTTCATATAAAAGATAGATTCGAAAACTATCTTCATCACCAAGTATGTAATGGCGCTATGAGCCTGTCTGAGGCCCAGAACGAGATTGCAACTAATTGGATATCAAGTTGGACAAAAGCCGGACAGCACAGAGGAGGAGAACTGGAAGTGAACACAAAATATTGTATGACAAAGACAAATACCGTGAAATGTTACTTGATGCTGCAGAAACAGTGGTAGGGTTACCTTGGATATGATGGCTGTATTTATATCAAATTAGAGAACAAATGGAAGACGACAAAAAGAAGAAAAGGTGGAACGACTTGAGAGAAGAATGAAGAAAAGTTACTTAGCCCAAAAGTACAACTGAAGTATTATGACTCACTCCGCAACCTTGCAATCATGCGAGTTACATAGCCTTGCCAAAATCCCATGCTGAGAAGAATTTTGGTGTAATCTCAATCATAACCTCAATCCCATTTCTAGTATTTTCCATTAGCATCTTAGCAAGAGGATGTTCAAGCGTACCTAGGTACTTCATATTTATCGCTTCCATGATTGGCAAGTTCTTTTGTATATCTTCAGATATCTTCGCTGCTGCCCTTCCCTTCACTCCCTTATAGGGAAAATTCTCGTCGTCGATAGAAAAGTATATCTTGTCAGGATTTCTCCTGATATTCTGAACTTTTTTTGTCATTTTTTGGGTGCCAGTATATAATTTGCCAGATTCTTTGTTGTAAACGAACCAGGTGGGATGGATCACAGGATATCCTTCTTCGTCGATCGTGGCAATCTGTATGTTGAGTTTGCTTTCAAGAAAGTTATTAACTTCTGTCTCAGTGACAGGTTTAGGCATACTTGGAATAGCTTGTACGACTTTCAATGTACGTAAAATGTCAAGTTTTGATATAAACATTGGGATTAGGTGCATATTCTAGGTGTGGCAGCTGCTAGAAGAATTAACATTGTTCCCCGGAGATGATTCATTATATGAGAAATAAGTTGATTTGCATATGATGATTAATAATGAAGACTATGAGGAGTATGAGGAGTATGAGGAGGGATGCATTGTTGCAGATGGAAATAATGTGTATTTTGTAGGAAAACTGAGAAGAATGGACATAATACCCACCAATATTCAGAGCAAGCTAAGGTAATGGAGCTGCATTGGTATGAAAATTATCATGTGTAGTACTACTTAAAATAACTCAATTAATGCCGTAGAAATCGGTACAAAATAAAGATAAGATAATAGATGATACCGAAAGAAGGACTCGAGCGAAAGGATACAAACATCAATAACAGGATGCTATCCGATGAAAATAAATCCATTAACGAATCCTACCGGAGATCACAGTGCTGTCAGGTTTACAACAGAATACTCACCTATTAATCCTGAAATTAAAAGAGGATAGGAGCATTACAAGGAGATCAGTACGGTGAACAGAGAGACGATAATGGAACTTATACCAAAAATTCGATGTTTTAACGAATATATCATTTAGTATAAATCACCGTTAGAATTTACCTGATATCTCAAAGATTTGTATTTGCTGAATTTTGTGTTAACTGGTTTACTAAGTGGTATTGTCGCTACTATCGTAATGACGTTGACTGAAATTCCATCTTGGAAGAAATGGGGTCTTCACGGAGTTTTCGAATGGCATGAAAACCAGATCCTAAGTAGACGGTTCCTCAATATTCAAAATCGCAATAAAGTTCATTTTAAAGCAGTCTTTTTTCTTCATTTTCTAAATGGCGCACTTGCGGGTATGGCATATCCATTTATTATCTCATTATTTGAATTTTTAAATATCGGCAGTATCCCCGTATATTTGCTAGGGATATCTTATGGTTTTGTATTATGGATGCTCACTCTTGTACCTATACACAAACCTATAACTGGACTTTCTCCATGGAATCACCCTTTAGGTCATCTTCCTGTAATTGCGAGCCTTGGAGGACACATAGTCTATGGTTTTATTTTGGTAATTATGTATATAACAATTATACATGGTTAATACATTGAGAATACGATAGACACTAAGAATTCCACAGGTATGGCTGTAAGATACACATTGATCGACCTCTATGCCCATCTTATAAAATATAGAGAATTAGGCCAGTTTGATCAGCTTTTAGCATTCAACTTGGCGTCATAACATACATTATCTGCATCATAGCAGCATTTGATAATGAAGCGACAGTTAACTTACAATTGAACGGCAACGCAACACCTTTGGTTTATTTTTTCATAGAAGCAAGCACTGGACCTATTACCATTGACTATTAGATAATCGTGTAGGGAGCGTCTTCCAATTTCTGCACTAGATCCCGATATAGCGGAATTGTATAGCCTTGATCTCTTAATTCACGTATCATGTTAATTTGTTCTTTAAATACCTTGTGCGGATCACGCGGATGCGGAGCAATCCTGATCATCTTCCGTTTTTGAACATCGTCTAATAGTTCGAAACGTCTTTCCTCTGTGCCAATTCTTACAACGTTCTGTTCTGGATGTCCCGTCAAGTCCCAACTTAACACCTTTGGAACTTTTATTTTCCTAATTGGCTTCTGTGAAAGCAGGAAGAATTCTTCCTGCATTTCTGCTAAACCAAATCCTAACATCGTCAATACCTCAATAGAACCACTGCTTAGTTTCCATTGTGGTGGCACAAATACAGAGGTCTTTATTCCTACCTGTTCAAATATTTCTAATGCGGCTCTTATTTCTCTTCTGAAGTTGCTTTTCGGCTTCGTATCAAAATCGTCCATCTGACCGTTTCTGTCTTCATGGTAGAGGCCATGTAACACTATTTCACATCGTTTGTATGACTTGACTTTTTCAACGAATTCTGGGAATCTAGGAAGGTCTTCCTCATGATGAAAGAATGGGACAACGGCAAGATTGAAATTTATTCCTAAATTCTCAAATGCATCTGTGAATTCGAATATTCTATTTGAGAAGGAAGGTGCAGCATCATGTAGTGTCACAACTGCCAAGTTGCCTGCCACTGATTTACTAGACATTCCTATTCTCCTTAGTGTAAAAGCCGCAACGGTTTTTGATAGTATAGCTCATAGTAGCACCTTACTCCTCCGTCTATCATGTCGTTCACTTTGAAATGCACTTACCTTATCTCTGCTTCTATAAAATCGTTCTTGCTAAGTCGGGCGAGTCGGGTATTTAGAGCAACTACCTACTTCTCCCATCTTATTCATAAATGACTGACGATGGTATGAACTCGCCACTACTAATCTTTGTAGTAAACTCCCGCTCTTGATGCTATGAATTCAGTATGCTCTGACAAAAAGCTAAAAAAGCTCCTTAATGTGATTACGGTCTGAATGGAGAATTAGTAATAGTTATTGCTGGATTTACTCTTAGTATCATTAGCTCATCATATCAAGCAAAAGTATTTTGTGCCATATTTTGAACACTAGCTGTTTGTAGATAGGATGTTCAACCTATAACACCTCAATTGATTTCTCCTCAAACCCCTTTGCAAGAAGTATAGTCTTAACTGATTCTCGATGGTCGCCCTGCAAGATTATCTGTTTGTCCTTGTAAGTCCCCCCTGTTCCTATCTTCATCTTTAAGTCCCTAGTAATTGATTCTACATCCTTTCTATCATGTAGGCCGCGCACTATAGTTGCTGGTTTGTTAAACCTCCTGATAACTTTAGAAATAACAATCTCAATTTTCTCTTTATCTAATTCTCTAAGAACATCTTCCATAGAACTTGGGTCATCATTTTCTTCTAACACGATAAATATGGTAGTATCGTTAAGTTTGAAAAATGTTTCGGATGCATGGGAAGCGTTATGGCAATTCTTCCGAAGTTCGGATGATATGGAGGCATTTTGTTGTACACAGGGTCTAGGGCTTCACTAAAAAGCTTTCTAAAAAACCCTACTAATTATATTAGTTATAGTAGAATTAAATAACAGATTTGAAATTAAGCAGGATTGCTGAATCATCCTATACTATTGTAGTTTGTGAAAAACCTGCTGCTGCACGAAGGATAGCACTAGCTTTGGGAGCCTCTTCAGAGACGATGGGAGGGCGAAGAGATCTGCCGCCAGTATTTTCTGTAAAAACCCGGAATAATCAACACTTTGTAGTATGCTCTGCCCTCGGCCACTTGTACGGATTAGCGGATGTTAACGGAAACCGAAGTAAGTATCCTATATTTGATGTTAAATGGATGCCAATTTTAGAGCAGACAAATGGAAAAGGTAGAAAGACAGCCACAAGAGCAGTCCAGATCATACGAACGATATCCTTGCTTTCCCAAAAAGCTACAAGGTTTGTTCATGCTTGTGATTATGATCAGGAAGGCGAGGTAATAGGCTATAACATTCTCGAATATGCATGTAAGAACAAATATCAAAGCTCACTAAGAGCTAAATTTTCAACTCTTACAGATGAGGAAATAAGAAATTCATTTGATAATCTGTTAAAGCCAAGCAAAGGATTAGCTGAAGCCGGGAGATCTCGCCATATGATCGATTTTATTTATGGAGTTAACCTCTCTAGAGCACTCACACAATCCTTTAAGGTTAGTAACGACGGTAAAAGATATTGTAACCTGTCCATAGGCAGGGTTCAGGGTCCGGCTCTTGCCTTTGTAGTGGACAAAGAAATGGAGATCAGAAAACATGTCCCGGAACCATACTGGATTATATATGGAGAATTTGAAAAAAATGGACATATAATTAAAGCACACTACTATCAACAAAAAATAAACACCCTATCTCAAGCCACTTCAATACTTAGTGCCTGTGCAAACGAAGACGGTGTGGTTAGAGGAATTGAACATCAAAAGGCCACACTCAAAGCTCCAACTCCTTTTAACTTAGGTGATCTACAGAAGGAAGCATTTAGAGTATTCAAATTTTCTCCCAGTTACACACTAACGATTGCAGAGAGATTATACATTGAGGCACTGATTTCTTATCCAAGGACAGCTAGCCAAAAGCTGCCTAAATCAATAAACTATAAAAAAATTATTTCAGCCCTTTCAAATATTGCGTTTCCTGTTGATGGTGATAATGAAAGTAGCGAAGGTAGCGGTACCTATACTAACCTCACTATGAGCCTGTTATTAAAGGAGAAACTTTCTCCGAACGAAGGAAGCAAGACTGATCCAGCACATCCAGCGATCTACCCAACAGGGGAGGAACCAAAAGGTAAACTGGAGGGCGTTGAACTCAAATTATTCGATCTCATAATCAGAAGGTTTTTGGCAACTTTTGGAGATCCCTCAATAAGCGGACATACATCAGTCACAATTCTTGTTAATGATGACTACGTTTTCAAAGCTGATGGAAGGAAAATGCTCTATGAAGGATGGATGTATTATTACAAACCATATATCAATAGATCAGGCATTGGAACTGAAATACCAGAGCTACATGACGGTGACATACTGAAAAATGTAGTTGTAAGAAGGGATGAGATGTTTACCCAACCTCCTTCTAGATTCAATCAATCTAGCTTACTGGAAGAAATGGAAAAAGAGATGATAGGTACTAAAGCCACAAGGTCTGAGGTTATCAGCACACTCTTGAAAAGAAATTATATTAGTACTGCTACCCACGAAAGAGAAAAATATGGAAGAGGAGGAATCGAGGCTACAGAGATTGGATTTGTAATAATCCAATCAATGCGCAAATACATGCCAAGTATAATATCTACAGATCTTACTAGATCTATGGAAGAACAATTAGAAGGTATTGAGTCAGGCAATTTGAAGAGTTCGTTTGTAATAGACCATGCTATAAATAAAATAAAAGAAGCGATAATCTCTTTCAAGGAAAAGGAGAGTGAAATAGGCAGTCAAATAACTGAGGCAGTAATTACTCTGAATAATCAACAACAGAGGATACTAGGGAATTGTCCTATGTGTAGTGACGGATTCCTAAAAATCAAAAGATCAGGCGTAACAAAAAAGAGGTTCGTAGGATGTTCTAATTATTCTTCTGGTACATGTAACGCAACCGCTCCACTACCACAAAAAGGATCAGTAAGAACTACGAGCAAGACCTGTCCACTATGTCGATGGCCGATAGTTAAGGCTGACTTTGTCGGTCAGGCGAAACGTCAATGGGAGTTATGTGTCAATAAGCAATGTCCATCAAAAAAGCCCGATCAATAAAAATCCGTTTTTTAGGGTATAGGATTAAATGACGTATCTATCTAGGTTAGCGTTATCACAAGTTACACTTGATGCTCTCAAATCTTTCTTGTCCTTATTTTCGTGTTTTCCAATATCTACATCTGTCGCTTGTCTTACCATCCTCAGAGTGCTCGTATCATGAGTATATGATAGATACATCGTGTATATCAACGCAGTATCTTTTCCTTCAGTCTTTCTTATTGTTCTTCCTATTCTTTGGACTATTTGGTTCATATTAGATGTTGTTGCTAGTATTATTGCCACTCTAACTTCAGGTACATCATAGCCTATTTCTAACGTATGTACTGAAAGCAGTGGAAAGAATTCTTTTCCCCACTCTGATAATATTTTTTGCCTCTCTTTCGATTTCAGTTTGCTATCAATTATCATAGATTTTATTCCTTTATTTTGTAATAGCTCCTTTAGTTTCTGAATGGATTCTATGGTTTCACTAAACACCATAATCCTTTCAGAATGATGTTTTGTAGCTATAATATCTACTGCTGCTGATAATTTATTTTTAGCACAATTAATCACATTCTTTCTCTCCTTAACGTTTGCAAACCATGCTCTTGCTAGTCCGGCTGTGCGTCCTCCTCTTCTTAATAGAGATGTCATTGATTTAGGATCCGAGGTATGAAGATAACCAGAGATATTTCTAATTTTAGTAGAGCATTCGTCATAGATTTTTTGTTCATTATAAGTTAGATCAATTTTTATTGGAATAACAACAGGCCTTGCTAATCTCTTGTCTTTCACAGCATCTTTTATCATATACCTTCTGACTGGTGGCAGCAATGACAGAACTGTGTTGTATCTGGGATCTTGTTCATCTATTGTTGCTGTTAGGCCTAATAATGGTTTTTCAGGATCTGCTGCAGTTACCAGATCAAACACCTTTCTCAAAGTTGTAGCCGTGTCACTTACCAGGTGTACTTCATCAAATATGATCATGTTCGAGCTATTAATAAGATCAAAATTGTTAATTGAGCTCTGGTATGTGCTTATTGTTATCTCACCCACTTCTTTGCGCTCTCCGAAGTATGCTCCTATTCTCTCTTCAGGAATACCATATCTAATTAGTCTGTTGATATTCTGCTGTACTAGGACGATTCGTGGTACGAGAAAGAGGATATTGAATGATTTATTGTTATTATCAGCGGGATTCTTGCCCTCGTTAATTACTATTGCTTCACATGCTCTTTTTGCACATTCAAATGCAATTTCTGTTTTGCCAGTGCCAGTACTGTATATAATCGAACCTCTAAAGCCATTTGTTGTCCATGAATCGACAGCCTCCATCTGATCCTTTGTAAGTTTAAATGGAAATTTTAGTAAGGAAATTGCTGGAATTATTGGTGGTGATGATAGGGATGGCTGTGAAGACGTTGGTGATGACGATTTCGTCGCGGTAGGTTTTGAATTCAACATGTTATAATATCCTATCACAACATAAACATCTCCGGTTGAAAAATATTATCTATTACGGCATTTTCGTGTTCACGCACGCCAGAAACCGCTATCATGAGGCCAGAAGCACTAAAACTGATGAATGACAAGCAGAAGGCTTGCATTTTAACATACAAACGGTAGATAAATTCCTGAATTTAATAAACAAAACCTGCAGAAAAGTGTAGTATGCTTCGACCCCCAACAGACCTTATCGTCTGGCTTGGATAATGTGCAAAGGATAAGGAGTGCAATCTTCAATTAAGCTAACTCGAATAATGCTTTCAAGATTGAAAACTCTAAAAAGAGAGTCTGACTGATTTTATAAGTATATCTGTTATGCCAAAGGATAGTTTTTTGACCTATGAGAATTCCACTTATGGAATAAAGATACAATATCCACCCGACTGGAGCTTTGAAGAGGGAGTGAGCACGGAGAAGGATACGGTAATCGCTATAGTTTACTTATATCCTCCAATTGCCGCAGATCCAAACGCTGTAGCCTATTTATACGTAGGTACATGGGATCTCGATCGCAAAACTAAAAGCATAGATCTATTAGCACGCCATGCGATTAATTCCTGGCGGCCCGATCAAGATTTCAAACTGATCTCTGCAACAGCACAAACAAACCTTGCAGGTAGACCAGCATACGCAATTGTATTCAAACATTTGAACAACGGCTTCGATTCAAAAACAACACAACTGGGAACGATATTCGACAACAAGGTTTACTATATTGTGTTCAGTACAGAGGCCGTAAAATACGATGCATTTCTTCCAACAGTGCAGAAAATGATCAGTTCATTTGAACTGACCCCCATGAAACGAGAAGAAATAATGTAGAATCAACACCTATCGATACAGAAGACCATACCCTCTACTAGTTTCATCTACAATTTGATTCTTATGTGATTGTTTGAGTTCATTACAATATCAATTGTTATTTAATGCACACAAATTTTAGCATAAAGTACCATTCATTCCTTTTTGTGCATCATTTCATCCTGTTGATAACCTAGTCTTTCCTGTAGCATCTACTTCATAACTGAATACACCAACCATGTTATTCAAAAAAGCTAGTTTGCCAGTGGAAGGAGTGCTATAAAACAAAGATCCATGGAACCTTAATTTACCATCTTGCGTGAAGTGTCCGATTCCTTGGCCTGTCCATGTTGCCACATCCCCATCTTTCGTAGTGAATATTCCTTGCCCATACGAAGAACCATCAGCTCGCATTATTGATGTATATGTACCAGTTTCTGAGGCAGCAATATTTCCTCTCAGTGTATCATTTGCTATAAACGATGCTTCCGTCTTTGGCCATGGTGAAACCTCCAGAACTCGTTGTCCTGTTACCATCCCTTTCTCATCTATAACTGGAGTACCTAACGTGGGGGTAGCAGTTGCATTTGCAGAAGATGAGCCTGTCATCATCATACTTGGTTGCTGCGTCTGCGCGAACGCTACTGATGGAATTTGATGATTGAAGACAGCAGCTATTACAGCGCTTACTGACACTGCGACAGCAATAATAACAAGAGTCGCAAAGAGTATAGTTGGTTATTGTATCCCTTTACTGTGGTGTTCTCTAAAATTCGAGTCTCTAATTTTCATAAAGAGAGTGTTATACCTAACAAAGAATTTTAATTTTTCTTTGCTTAGCTCGATCATAGCCCTGGCAATTCTAGTTTACTGCTTATTGGCGTCTCTCGTTCTCTTCATCATTATCATCATAATCCAACTTCTTATCAATCTTCTTCTGTAATTCTTTATAGCGCTCATACTTCTTGGTCCATTTTGAAAGAACGACCCATTGTCTTATTCCTATTCCTAACCATACAATAGAGATCAGAAATGGAACAAATCGTGGTATGCCAAAGTGAGGACCGAACGCGGGACCAGATCTGTCATGCGGCCCTCTAGCACTATCAAATGGAAATGGTGGTCCAAATAATGCAAAGGTAAGGGAAAAAGCGATGGGTGGAATGATCATAATAGTAAGGATCATTATGATAAACAGCTTCTTAGTTTTGTTTAGCTGGGCGATAATTCCATCCATTATTTTAAAAAGATTCTCTCTGGAATTGTTGTCATTGTCTCCCTTGTTTGCATCTGTCATAAACTGATTGTCCTCCACCGCATTATAAGAAATGTAGTAACTTTGTTACCTGATATCATCATCATTATCACCATTGTTACTGTCAAGGTGATTTATCTGTCTCACTCCTTGGAAACAACTCTTCGTATGGTTCTAGAATTTCCCTGAGAATCTCCCTTCCCTTCTCTGAAACCTTGTATTTCATTATTGTTTTATTCCCCCAGGGTTCTTCCGTTCGGTTTATCATCTCCTTTTTGACCATGTCATCAAGAAGATCTTTATGCTTCACATTGTTTAATCCACAATAGCTCATGAGTTTGCTTTGATTTAGTTCTCCATATTCGTAGAGTTTCAGGAGAATGTCCTTCCTTATGTAAATCCTGTCTCGATACTCATGAACCAACGTAGCTCAATTGTCATCGAGACAAATACCATCTAGAACGGGGTAGTTACAAAGATATGATGTCGATTTCTGATAATAGTATATAATGTATTTGGCAACTCGACAGTAAATTAAGCACATTTCATACTCTATATATAATGCGGTAAATATGAATATACTCTAGATAAACCTAACTTATTTCTTATACGGTAAACATATGACATAACTTCCTTACTCTGAGTAAACAGTTTGTGATCTATCTATGTCTTTCGTATTTAGAGTTGAAGCCCTCAATAGACTGGTTTGTAAAGATACTAGATGTGCCAAAGAACTAGCCTGAATCTAACGGAAAGAGGCATAGTCTTAGAAACGAAGTGTCTTAGCAAAGGACTGAATATCCACTGCTAATACGAGAAGTGCAGGCCAACACTTAAGCTGTACCATTACTAACACACTTAAAACTTGTGAATAATGTTTCACGATCCTCCTTAACTCAACACGTATAACCGCGGTTTGTTTGCCATTAATTGATAACCAGGCAGCTACCTCAGAATCTGATTTGAGTCTTTGACTTCCTAGCCAATAATTTCGGTGAGTATCCTTCTTCTGCTTGGCTGCATTAAAGTATAAAAGCACCAGTAACATTGTGATGTCTGATGCTAACTACAGATTCAATAATTGCATTATCTATATTGAGCTTACTGTTCCTGATCGGAGTTGCATATAATGACAATAGCAATACTATTGCTCAGATACAAGAAGGTCATGCACGAATTTTCAAAACCATCCCACTCGCAAATCTAGTTCCGAAAGACGTGAATACTGCTGGGGAAAACATTACCGTCTCTAGACCAGCAGTAACCCAGAAGCAACAACAACAAACTTCAGAAATAGTTGCAGCAATAATTCCATATATTATGCCAAGCCAACAAGATCTCAAATCTCGACAAGAGCACCCGGTCACAGGTCTTAAAGCAAGCCAACAAGATCTCAAATCTCGACAAGAGCACCCGGTCACAGGTCTTAAAGCAAGCCAACAAGATCTCAAATCTCGCCAAGAGCACCCGGTCACAGGTCTTAAAGCAAGCCAACAAGATCTCAAATCTCGACAAGAACAGCCACTCGCTGGTTTTAACACTAAAGGAACAATAAACTCTCTTATCAGTACACCACGTGATAAATGGATAGCAACTGGCAATTGGAGCATGAATGCAAACAATGGCGCACTAACATTCTTTCAAACCAATATGACGTGGTTTAACAAGAGCGGTAACGCTACACATACACATGAATTTCTGAACTTTAGACCCACTGAAGGGAGGATAACAATACAACCAGGCAACACCATATCTCTGAAAGGAATAATGGATGTAGGAACAAACCATCGCGTTGTATGGAAGAACGTCGATAGTGCAATTAGCGTTAATAATGGCAAAACAATAACTATTTCATTAAATGACAAGCAAACTAACTCTCATTTTGCAGGACAGCCTATCTTAGGAATTGTTTCGTTAATAACAAGGTGTTCTGATGTACCGCTCCAAGCTATGGAAGTATTACCTAGCTGCGGGCAGTCTTAGTCTTGCATCTGTCATGATATGAGCCTTCGCTGACCTTCAAATAGAAGAAGCCTTCATTACTTATTTTTGGTCTCTTTCTTTTTACAATCCTACATGTCTAATAATTAGTGCACGTGGACCGTAATAGCGATAGAACTGATAGTTCATACTAATTTTTTCTACTCCACGTCACACTAATTGAGCAAAATCGATAGGATATAATTATGTGATGCTATTTCTTCCACTACAGTGGTATAGAGGGCTGGGTTGGCCTAATTATTGACCTATGCAGCATAGAATTTTTCAGGATAAGAACACTAAGGGCAGAACATATACTGTGAGTGGTAAGTCGTAGTCAAATACTCTTTGATTTGGACGCAATTAACATTTAGATATGAAACCGATTAGCTTTCGAAGACATGTGGTTTCCCCTGCAAGACTACTTTGATAGGCTAGGACATAGCCTCGTGGTTTTCCCATGCTAACCCCAGCTCATACTCCCCACCTTTGTTGAGGAGGTGGTTAACCTACTGCATAGGACAGCATCCATCATTCCTGAAGCGAATGCAAGCCTTTACTTACACCCGTGGCCAGAGTGATGTATCAGTCTACTTTTTCGGCTAATCGGATATTCTATATAATGTATTACAGAGAAATAAACTTTTAGCTCCTTTAACAGGTAATAAATGTGGGATTATTTTTGACTATGTTAATGATATATAAAAAATATGGACATTTTATCAAATTTCTTTTTTAGATGTACAAGCATTATTCTATATACATAATTTCATGAATAAAAGAAGGCTTCAGGTAACTAAGTTACGTATCATAGGTGAACAATGAATAATATAGCCATTGTCACCGTTTCTTCTATGACTACGTCGACAAAATTTACTAACAAAAAGATTCTGATTCCGGCCATCTTAGGAATTGGAATATTAATATCAGCCATCTTCTTAATCTTCCCTGTAGCATATACAACGGCGCAACGGCAACAGCAGATGGTGACGAACACCAATAACACCTACATGAATGCATATAGCACTACAATACCTAAAATCAACGGTTCAGTAAATGTTGGAGAAAATATAAAGATTCTCCTGAAAGAGAATACTAAGATTTCATTCACAGCAGCTGCTGAAACAGCAGGAAAACAGGTTGGCAATGGCACAATATTGGGAGGTCATTTGGGAGTAACACAAGGCTATCTAACATATACATATTTAATAGCGGATCCTAACAAAGATACCGCATACAGAGTAATCATCGATGCTGGAAATGGTAAAGTTCTGTATACATCACAAGGTCAGCCAATATCTTCCTTTGGACATCCACCAATGTTTGGACCGTTTGGACATAGAGGAGCTCGTGGATTTGATGGAGGATTTTCGCATGGATCATTTGGCCACTTTGGGACGTTTGGACCATTGAAAGCGTTTGGATTTGGCGTAGGTACCTGAATGCATTGCAGCAACATCATCCTGAGGCGATACAATAATGGTTACCATCAACGCCACCCTCGAGGTAGCTACACCTTTTGATCACGTAAAGAATTTGGTGTGAAAATTGGCTAGGAATAATACATGCAATGTTTTCAAGCCATCTAATATCAAATCCCATTTCAATCAAGTTGGTGCTATTGCTAATTTCCATCTATTAGATACTTTATATCAATAAAAGTGGTAATCTCCTTGCGACCTGTTTGGTGGCATACATATGTTTATAGATAAATCTTACGTACGTCTTATGATAATAAATGACTGTTGATAGACTGAATATACAAAAGTGTATAAAGAGTGATTGAAAAGGTAGATTAATCATGGTTAAAACTCTTACTCTGAAGGTTCTTGAAGCTTACACTAGGGATGTTGGACGTGGAGTATCTCGTATAGACTACGAATCTATGGATTCTTTAAGTGCATCTACTGGTGATGTTATAGAGATTAAAGGAGGCAAACGAAGAACGGTTGCCAAGTGTTTACCTCTTTATCCTTCAGATGAAGGAAAAGGTATTATCAGGGTTGATGGCCTTTTAAGAAATAATGCTGGTGTAGCCATTGGAGATACTGTCGAAATAACAAAAATCAAGGCAGTACCAGCTGAGAAGATAATGGTTGCTCCATTAGAAGCAATACCATCTATTGATGAAAGATATTTAGCTGATGCATTGGAGAGCGTACCCCTCATAAAAGGGGATAATGTCATGGTTCCGTATTTTGGCGGAAGGCTTACATTTCAAGTTATTGAAGTAACCCCTGCTAGTGCAGTGTTAGTTACTCAAAAGACAACGTTCCATATTGCAGAAAAAAGCGAAACACTAAGAGGAATGACACATGTTGCATACGAAGACATTGGTGGGTTAAAAGAAGAAATCCAAAAAGTAAGGGAGATGATTGAGCTTCCATTAAGACATCCTGAAATATTTGAAAAGCTTGGAATTGAAGCACCAAAAGGCATTCTTCTTCATGGACCACCTGGAACTGGTAAGACATTATTAGCAAAGGCAGTAGCTAATGAGACTAATGCTCATTTTATTAATATTTCTGGTCCTGAAATAATGAGTAAATTCTATGGAGAATCTGAGGCACGATTAAGAGAAATATTTAAAGAGTCTAGAGAAAAGGCTCCTTCTATTATATTCATAGATGAGATTGATTCGATTGCTCCAAAGAGAGAAGAAGTAACTGGTGAAGTTGAAAGAAGAGTAGTCTCACAGCTATTATCATTGATGGATGGTCTAGAATCAAGAGGTAAGGTTATCGTAATTGCAGCCACTAATAGACCAAACGCGATAGATCCTGCATTAAGACGACCAGGTAGATTCGATAGAGAAATTGAAATCAAAGTTCCTGACAAGCGAGGTCGATTGGAGATATTGCAGATCCATTCGCATAATATGCCTCTGGAATCAGATGTCAATCAGGAAAAAATTGCAGCAGTAACACATGGATTTGTAGGTGCAGATCTAGAATATTTATGCAAAGAGGCTGCTATGAGATGCTTAAGGAGACTGTTACCGGAGCTTAATCTAGAAGATGAAAAGATATCACCTGAAACATTAGATAAACTGGTAATAACTATGAATGACTTTGAGTTGGCAATAAAGGATGTTATGCCTTCTGCAATGAGGGAAGTCTATTTAGAAATACCTGACATTAGATGGACAGATATAGGGGGTCTAGAAGAGATAAAACGTGATTTACAAGAAGCGATAGAATGGCCATTAAGATATCCTGATCTATATAAGACGCTTAACCATACTCTTACTAAGGGCATACTATTACACGGACCTTCTGGTACGGGTAAGACACTTTTGGCAAAAGCAGTTGCTACAGAATCTGAAGCCAACTTTATCAGTGTAAAGGGACCTGAATTAATATCAAAGTGGGTAGGTGAATCAGAGAGAGGAATTAGAGAAATATTCCGAAGAGCAAGGCAAGCAGCTCCCTGTGTAATATTCTTTGACGAAATAGATTCTATTGCTGCTACAAGAGGAGGTGGTATGGGAGACATAGAAGGAAGTGGTGCTAGTGGATATGGTGGCGCAGGCAGGATGCTATCCCAATTATTGACTGAGATGGATGGTGTACAGGAAATGCAAGGGGTAATGGTAGTAGCTGCAACTAACAGAGCCGATATGATTGATACGGCACTACTGAGGCCCGGGAGATTTGATAGGATTGTCTATGTACCAAATCCAGACAGAAATACTCGAGTCAGAATCCTTGAGATACATACAAGAGGTAAACCTATTAGTCGAGACATAGATTTAAGCAAAATAGCAGAGCAGACAGAAGGTTTCAGTGGTGCAGATGTAGCAGCAGTTCCCAATACTGCAATTTCTCTAGTGTTACATGAGTACCTTCAAAAGTATCCGACACCTGAAGATGCAGCAAAACATTCATCAGACGCACTTGTATCGTTACGACATTTTGAAGATGCAGTCAGAAAGATAAAGACACAAAGAGAAACAAAACCCGGAGAGCCAGTTGCCAGTCTGGCACACTATAGGTAGGTAAATGACTTTCAGAGAGCAAATTAATTCTCATTCCTTCCTTCTCTTTGTTGGGTGTTGATGGACTTACCGGATTCATTTTAATATTTGTTCGAGATTCAAAGTTTTATAATCAAATACGAACCCATTTCACCAGATAGCATTAAGGCAACTAAATTGTATAAACATCTAGGTACAGGATGAGAATTGAACTTCTCAATGACACTTCCCCACAGACCATCTAGAGCACAGTACAAACAAGTAGGATACTAGAAGAAACCATATTTTCAATGAGGGCGTAAATGACGAGATAGAGTTCTTGTCTTGGCATTTAGCCATTTTTTCGGTGCTTACAAAAGGTAGTACGGGTTCTTTGTTCATTCGTACGGCCAGCAATTAGTGGTATTTATATTACTGAAATGTCATAGTATAATTATCTCATTTTATTACGATAATGCAAACTTCAATTGTATGTTCGATATGTAACAAGGATCATGTGGTTATCACCGACCCTGAATCTGCCGAGATCATTTGTAGTGCCTGTGGCGCTGTTATGTTAGAAAGGATTCAAGAAGATCGCCCAGAATGGCGTGCTTTCAACCTTGAAGAAACAAATGATAAAAGCAGAACAGGAACGCCTATCTCATTGGCACGACATGATATGGGACTTTCTACTATTATTGGAAGAATCAACAAGGATTCCAGTGGAGGCAAAATTGATTCACAAACTCTTTCTACAATGAAAAGATTAAGGACATGGGATTTAAGAACACAGACCTCTGATGATAGAAGCCGCCAACAAGCCTTTAGTGAACTTCACGTATTAAAGGATAAACTAGCATTACCAGATGCTATAGTTGAGAAGAGTGCATATATCTATAGAAAAGCTCAAGAAATAGGATTAATCCGTGGGAGAACAATATCTGCTACAATTGGTTCTGCAGTATACATTGCTTGTAGAGAGCTACAGATCCCAAAATCATTAAGAGAAATCGCCGTAGCTAGTAACATGAAACGAAGAGTACTATCAAGAAGTTATAGAATTTTGACTTCTGAACTTGACATAAAAATACCAATTATTGATCCTATAAAGTGCATTGTCAAAGTAGGTAACAAGGCTAGTCTTAATGAAAAGACAAAACGTCAAGCAATAGACGTTATGAATAAAATTACTAAGAGTGAAATATCCGCTGGCAAAAACCCTATGGGGCTTGCAGCAACAGTACTGTATATAGCATGTCTTAGGACTGGTGTGAATATACGTCAAGCTGATATCGCATATGCTGCTGGAATATCGGAAGTAACCCTAAGAAACAGAATCAAGGATCTTAAAGAAAGGTTTAATCTGAATTAATAAATAAAGATTAAATGGATATCTAAAAAAACTATCAATTTGTTATCTCAATGGTAATGCTATTACTCTTTATTTTTCAGTTCGCTTTCTATCATTGTTGCTGCACTACATTGAGAAACTACCAATAACACCTCTCTCATACTCTTCTAGCAGCCTTTTCGTTTTCTTCTAACTTTTAGTGGGCATCAGATACACGCAGTCTTTTCACTTTACACAAAGTAACCATTATACTTTGCCTTTCCAAGCATTCTGTTGTTCTTATTTTTATCTCGTAAGATTATGGAAGTGTGAGGAACGTAGCTATTAGGTTTTGCCATATAGGTAGTACCATGGACTACAACAAGAATGTATTCATAGCGCCATAAAAGGTACTTTTCTTGTTCATTCATAAGAGTCTTGAGAGGAATTCTCGCTACGTCATGGTATCTATCTACAGAAACCCTCATCTTATTCTCATTCTTATCGCTCTTAAAATTACCCCCACTACCAAAATCATCCCATATTGGATAATGATCGAACCACAAAACCATATCTAATTCTTCCGCAGGTCGGTTTCTTACATACAGTAATCTAGGTTTAAATGCAGTCACCATGCTAAATACAGTCATTGATATCCCAAGTAAGAAATATCCTTCAGTGATAAAGTAGATATTATTATTCTTCTCATTAATTATCATTGTCCCATTTTTCTCATTTTGAAAATATGCATAGTTATTGTGTGCCATAAATGGAATTGCAGTACCTGCAAGTAGCAAAGGTACTCCTATACCAGCTATTGCAATAGGTGCAAGTCCTTTATGCGTTATAGGAAGAAATATCAGTACAATCAAAATAATTGATATAGTTACCAAGATATTTTCAGAGATTGAAGAATGTGAATTCATACTATCATTGTTAATAATATCGAAAATTGAAGTCTGGATAAGAATTAGAATCGTCATGCTTATTATACTCAATGCCAATAATACGACTTCATTTCTATGAAGCCATAAAGATATGCTGTTGTTGTTATTGTTGTTTGAGTTTAACAAATCATATTCTCAATCGTTTATAGGTCATCATCTTTAAATATTTTTATTGTCGTTAGGCTAAACCTTTTTTCCTGGTAGACATTTTCATCTTTGTGGTTGTCAATAGCCAAGATTGTCTACTGCCGAAGACACTAATATTTCTTGATATATGTACAAAGTGTTTAGCTTAAGAAAAAGAAAAATAATCTACTACTAATCAGAAAAGCATTTTAGACGCGCGTTGAACTTTTCGTTGCTCTTGGCATTCACAAGTCAAACGGATTTGGCAAAAATAACCAATTAAGATGATGATTTCCTGTATGGCCCGCGAGTCCTTTTACGAGCTTTCTTTTGTTTAACACTTTGTTTTAATAGGATCGATTCTATTTCTTCTGTATTCTCTTCTCGCTTGTTCTTGTCAGTATTAATGAAATTAGACGGATGATGTTTAATATGAAATTCGACATGTTTTTCAAATTCCTGCTTCTTGTCAAAAAACTTGTTACATGCTTGGCATTGAAACATTTTATTTTCGTGCACAAATTTTTGATGCCTAGCCAGTTCTGTATCATTTACAAATACTATACCACAAATATCACATTTGTATTTCTCAGAACCCGCCATATACTTCTGAAGATATATAAGATATATATTGATAGTACTCCAAGATTCACCTTTAACCCAGTCCTATACAAAGATACTGTGATCTATGAATATGAGCAAACTTCATTAGGGATAGGGTACTATTACCGTATAGTACCTGACAAATACATCTATGAACTGAGGCTCACTCATCGATTTCACTTGTATGTGACTTGCTTCTATAAGTCCTAGTCAATTTATGCTTTGTCTTTCTAGATACTAGTAGAGGAAGAGAAAAAAGTAATGACAACAATAGTTGGTATCAAAACAAATGAAGGCGTTGTACTTGGCTCAGATAGAAGAGCAAGTAAAGGCTTTTTCATAGGCTCAAAAATAACACAAAAAATAGCAAAAATAGATGATTTTCTAGCAGTAGCAATAGCCGGGCAGCTATCAGATGCAGAGTATATGATTAAAGTTGCAAAAGCTGAAAGGAGATTAATGGAGCTACGTCGCGGATTTCCGCTTACTGTAAAAGAATCTGCGAGGCTAATTGCAAACCTGGCATATTCTGGTCTTAAGAACTATCAACCATACTTTGTAGAATTATTGGTGGCAGGTGTAGACCAAGAAGGTGGACATATATTTTCGGCAGATATGAGCGGTGCAATAACCAGTGAAGACTTTGCATCTTCTGGTTCAGGTTCTCCTATTGCATATGGAGTACTTGAAAGTGTGTATAACAAGGAAATTACAAATGACCAAGCAAGAGAAATTGCCACCAAGGCTGTGGCAGCAGCAATGGAACGAGACCCAGGTTCAGGGAATGGCATTGATGTCCTGGTGATTCCGAACCTCTTGGTAGTGAAAAAGGAGGCGACTCATTAGAAATGGCAGAAACTGGTGGTGCGGGTATTAGTAGCACCAGGTATCCTTACTATTATGGTCCTGAAGGTAGACTAGTATTAGTAGATAGCGCGTTAGAAGCAGTAAACAGAGGGTCAACTACTATCGGAATAAAAACACCCAGCTTTGCTTTGATATCTAGCCATATTAAGCCGACGAAGCCTTTGGTAGAACCTGCTGAAAAAATATTTACAATTGATGAACACATAGGTGCAACAGGCTCCGGATACATAGGTGATATATTGCAATTAATTGATGAGATAAGGTTAGCAGCACAGAAACATAGGCTTACGTATGAGAGTCCAATTGATATAAATTCACTTGCAAAACATCTGGGTTCATACTTGCACAACTATACAATTTATGCTGTTAGACCTCAGGCAGCCTCCATAATAATTGCAGGAATAGATCAAACCGGGGTTCAGCTATACCAAGTAGACCCAAGTGGAACATTCTATCGAGGAGCTGGCCTAGCAATAGGTCAGTATTCAGATATTGCTCTTGACGTAATTCAAAAAGAATATAGCACAGATATGAGTATGGAGCAAGCCATTCAATTGAGCAATAAGGCAATAGAAAGAGCATTAGGAGAAAGACCATTGGTAGAAATTGGTGTTGTTACAGCTAAAGATGGTTCTTTTAGGAAGATGGCTAATAGCTAAGCCACTTTCTTCTTTTTATAATGATCCGATTTAGAAATAATATCCAAATTTATTAATCTCGAGCAATGATAAAGAGACCGACCACCCATGTTTCCTGAAGGTTTTATATGGTAATTACTACCGTTTATTACCAAGCCTTATATATCAGCAACGGTAAGTAATACTGATGATAAAAAATGGTAGACAACAAATCTTCTAAAGACGATACATTGGTAAGAACAACTGAATCACACGATATATCTGACACAATAAGAGAAAATATTATTAAAGGAGTGGACGCTTTTGAGAAAATTCAGCCACAATACGCACATTCAATCTCTAATCTGCAGCTAGATTACATCCAGACTGTAAAAAATACTGTTGAAAATGCGATTTCGGCTCAAAAACAATTTGCAAGTATCTGGAATGTTCCAGTAGCAACAACAACCGCAGCGACATCATACACGGAACAATTTGCCAGACAGGCAATTGAAGTTATCAACGACCTAACGAAGGTAGCTGATATAAACAACCACCTTGCAATCAATGCAATTAACGCAGCAAGAGAGAATCTGAGAATCTACAACAGAACCGTTGATGCAATAACAGAGTTTAATACCAATGCAGTGAAAGCATGGGGTTCATACTCTACTGCACAACAACAGGCTTTCAAGCAATAAGAAAACCTTTTTTTCTCTTTAGAGCCGTCTTTTTTAAATAACGATAGGTAACCTTAGTGGCAACGCAATCTAACAAGTATTACCTGTTATTCTTGGCTCATTAGTTCAAACATCAGTTCGTATCTCAAATGAATCACATATTTTGTGTATAATTAGCTGCAATAAATCAGTCTTGCTCGTAGAGAAATACTTTTAAATACATAGAAAATTTTTTGAATCATACATCGCAGACTCACATAACTATGGGCTATTTCCTTTCACGTCTGCGCGTAATTGGTTGAATCCATCTGTGTAACCTTGAATATATTCGTGACTATGCCCTTCATTGAATCCATTCTGATCAAAAGATGATCTTGTCCATCTGCGTAACCCTCTATTGTAATTATCATTATAGTTTGTCTTGTGGAACAAAGCTTAACGAGATGTCATGTCCTAAATGAGAATAGACGTTTAAGCATAGTATATTGCATATGGAAGGATGAAACACATGTGGAAATTAGGAATACTCAATCCATTACATGAAAGATGTTAATAACAAGTTTGGTGTAATATTACAAGTCAAGAGATTAAAATATGAGCGAACTTGCTTTTTTGGGGTTTATAAGTAATCGATTGCTGACTAGGGGAGAACAGCAAGCGCTGCATAAAGATGACATTCTTGATTTAATTGTGGAGGTTTTTCAAGCAAGAGGAATGGAATGCGACGCAGGAGTATCAAAGCTTTCAATAGATGAACTTAAAGAAATACTTGAAGTATGGGATAGAGGTATAATAAGAAGAAGAGAAAGCAATATCTACAATTTTAAAGAAAATGAAGATGAAATAAGAAGAGAAGGAGAAGAGAAACTACTAGAATATGTGAGGCAGCCATGCACACAGGGTATACAGAATGATGTGATTCTACTGTATGGTTAGTTTTACAACAAGGTGGCTTTCTACTCTAGGAATAGGGACGTTGTGTTTTGGAATATTACTATTTGTAATACGAGTTCCAGTTCGCACAATAGCAGTATTCTTTGCAATAGGAATACCTTTGATCTTATTGTGGTTATATGTTGATGAAAGGTCAAAGTACGAACAAAAGAGGAAGAATAAGAAAGCTAATGCTGTCAAAGGAGAAGAACAACAAGAAGGCTGCAAATGCCCCATTTGCAAACATGAACAAGCGCAAGTCTGTGTAGAGAATAAATGTGCATGCTGTCTTATGAGGAAGGGAGACGACATAATTGGACATTCTATTAATCCACTACAATAATAGGAGATAATTAATAGACACATAATCACAGAAATACACTCGTGTTGAAAACATCTGATAAAATTAGGCTATTGTTAAAAGGATGTTGAATACTGACCGAAAATTCTGCACCAGCTGAGAAAAAAAAGTATTATCAGCTTCACTAGGGAACCTGACGATTGCTGAATTCAAGGCCGATAGTCATAAAAACACACGCTTCCACCCGACTACTAACAGCAAATATTCCAGCTACAAAATTATTTATACTGCATTTCGATAATTATATCATGTTTGCCAAGCAAGAAATACGTAATAAATATAATGGCTACTTGTCGAAAACAGCAGTAACAAGAAAAGCCATATCGATATCATTTGCCATATTCACCATATCTATTTTATTAATAGCTAGTACTGTTGCATTGGGAGCAACATCAACTCGTAATAATAACAATACGATTTCTAGTGTAATTGGCAATAATAATAACAGCGTACAAAAACCACCACAACAACAACCAAAAACCCGTGAGTATACCCTAATAGCAGAAGAGACCACATTAGAAATAGCCCCAGACGTTCGTGTTGATGCTTGGACTTATAATGGTACTATTCCTGGACCTACCTTAACAGCAACAGAAGGCGACAGAGTTATAGTACATTTCATTAACAAAACACCCCTTCCACATACAGTTCATTTACATGGAGACCATCCTAGTAACCAAGATGGAGTATTTGAACAAGTACCTGCAAATGGAACATACACTTATGATATCATTGCAAAGCCAGCTGGCACATTAATGTATCATTGTCATGTCTCTCCAGTAATGCAGCATGTAAGAATGGGCTTGTATGGTGCATTTATAGTATATCCAAAAACACCTTTGCCTCCAGCAAGAGAATACGTCCTTGTCGATGGAGAATACGACACAAAGAATCAACTAATTCCATTACCAGAATACTATATGTTTAACGGCTATGCAATGCAATACCAAACCCACCCCCTTCCTGCCAGAACCAATGAGACTGTTAGAATTTACCTTGTAAACCTAGGTCTTTCTCCAGCTTATGGTATGCACATTCATGGTACATCGTTCAAAGCATATCCTTCTGGGATATGGGAGAATTCTCCACTTATAGTACAGTCATGGGAATTAGCATCAGGTAATGCTGCCATATTGGAGATGAAATGGCCATGGCCTGGTAAATTCACGTTTCATTTCCATGGGATCCCTGAAGAGAGAGGAGCAATGGGATACTTTAATGTGACAAACCCAGCCGTAAATGCAGTAGATGGAAAGGATGTAGCCAGTACAAAATCTATAAGTATGATAGACTGGCAGGCCAATTTAACAAAGAGCTTACAAAGAGAAAATCCAAATGGAAATGTAACTACTACTTCTACTACCACTGAAGCTGCAAATAATAATAATGCAATGAATGAAATGGAAAAACACCACCAACAAGTACCCCCCTCCTCTTCTCAACTTTCCACTAGTACAACTAAAGTCTCAATAGTAAAGGGAGCAACTATCCTTGGAGATAAGGCATTCATGCCGAATCATCTTAGGATTAAGCTTGGAACTACTGTTACTTGGACTAACAACGACAGTAATTTACATACTGTTACCTCAGGTACACCTAATTCCGCGAACGCAGGGGAAGCATTTGATTCAGGTTTAACAGCGCTCATAATGCCCGCTAAAATATATTCACATAAATTTACAAATATAGGCGAGTTTCCTTATTTTTGTAGATTACATCCTACAATGGTAGGAAAGATTGATGTGGTTCCCGCTGCTAATATTACTGATACTGGATAGAGATATGCCCATATAATAAATAAGATGCAATAGATGAGAATTATAGATTAGTAATAATAATGTAAAACTTTTGCAATGCTTTGCATTGAAGAGCAGACTTTGTTATTAATTATCGATAATTCTAACGCGAACTTACCAATCGATATTCACAAGTACGACAGATACAGACAGGTAGACTGATCAATTATTATCGTTAACATTATTGGTATTATAGTTGATGATCTAGACTGCTATTTATATTACTACTTTCAATGCAGTTTCTGCCATATAACCGGGTTAATTGAGATGATAACTGCAAAATTCAAAAATCGTAAAGAGCTTGGTAATTTTGTAAAGAAGGATTTATCAGGGACAGATATTGAGAGAACTGACACTCATATTGTATTAATAACTGTGAAGGAGGATTTTAGATTTCTGGATAATTGCAAAAATAGCAAAGTAATTCAATAGGTTTGAAAGATGAATAAGCAACCTATACGGATATAATATATAAAGATAAAAAAAATACCACATAGCTAATAGTTGGCGCTCCCTTTATATTTGATAGCTAAACGTCTGGTGAAATAACATGAGCTTAACAAATATTAGATATTTCCTTGTTCTAGTTTACAAACGTTTAGTATATTTAAAATGAACTTTATATATATCTACTACACATAGGGTCGTATGTTTGAAAACCTAAACTTAGTAGTATATGGAACGCTGGGATTTTTCATCAGTTATCTCGCACTTGAATCAGCTTGGCACTTTACAGCATGCAGGCTTCACGACAAATCAATAAAGCCCTGTATGTTCAAGCAAGTAAAAGCCGTACTTATCAGCAACCGACTCAGATAACAAACAAAAAAAGTGAATCAGATGACCAGTATAATAGGGACAAGAAGGAACAAGGATATTAAGACTTCAAAAGTAAAACTGCCAGAAGAAATATCTAAACTTTACAAATCAGACTTTAAGTCAAGAGAAACACAGTTAATTATCATGCGTGATGGATTCAAATATTTTCCTATAGACAATTAAAAGACCCTGGTAAGATAGAAGAGATAGAAGAGATAGAAGAGATAGAAGAGATAGAAGAGAAATAGTAGAAACAGAAAATGTCTTGTAGAAATATTTGTTATACATATCGAGTCAAAAAATCACACCAAGGCAGCTACTATAAAGATGGTCTAAGAAGATGTACAGAATGCGAGATTTTCATGAGATGTAATGGAACAAGGTGTCCTTGCTGCAATGCAAGTTTGAGGACAAAGACACATGATACAAAGATAAGAAGATTCAAAGTAAATTACTACTTGTAAATATCAATCATGCATAATTCAATTCAAAATAATATTCTATGTTATATGAAGACCATAGCGATAGCAGGAGCAGGGAAAAGACCAAGACACGGTCTTTTAAACCCAAAGAAATTTGGACTGAATGGTTTTCAAGCCGCTCTAATAGCTCGAAATCAAGAGAAACTTGATGAATCCTTATCAATAGTTTACAGGCCAGAACGAATCAAAAGATGAGGATGATGAACAATGAGCATAGAAAATAAGATAGAATATAAGATATTAGATACTGGGTGTATTCTTGTGATAAAATACAATGCAGAAAACGTTTACAACGTTTCAGAAGAAAAAGAACGTAACAAATTTGTTGAGTTTTTAGAAGTCTTTCTTTCGGCTACTGAAAAAGCATGACAATAGGAAAACATTTTGGAAGATTCAAAAATTAAAGTGAATAGAAAGTTTCTGAAAAAAACTAGAACTAATATTTGAATACCGGTAGTTATATTCAATATCAAAGACATAACTGTTAGTAATCTCTTTTAAGTAACTGATATTTAGAAAATGTTAAGATTATCCCAATTACTTTGTCGGCATGATTGTTGGAGAGCCAGTACGGTGTTACTTGCATCACCACTACCAAGGCGACTACTAATGATCAATGTGGGAGGTGTGACAGGGATGAGATAAACTTACAGCATTATTACATCAAATCGCAAACAGAATGGTTTCGTGCAGGTTCAGTCCCCAACATTTTGCGGTCTAAAGAAATTACTTACTTAGCCAGTATTGGCTCCAGTTGTACTAGTTGACAGCATTGGCCTCTCTTCCAATGATTTGCCATTATAATTGCCTACTCTCATAACTGGCTCTTCTCCTGTGTCTGTCTTCGCAACCATTAATTCCCCCATTTCATTATACATCCTTAGGAGACACATTCCTTTTTCTGTTGTTTTATAAGTTCTTTCTCCCTGAATATATTGTACTAAGTCCTTCTCGAGTAAAAGCAAAAGATATTCTTTCAAGATACCATGAGAGAGATATGTTTTGTAGAGGATTTCTGTCAGCCTTACTCTATTACCATTAGCAACTTCTAAAATAGACGCAATGATTTCAGATCCGCTTCTATGATGTTTCATATATTAAGATGAACTTCCAAGTCTTATAAACCTGTTCATATATACAAATATTCATATAGTCATATATACATATACTCATATGTAGACATTATGGGGAATTGGCATCTCTTGATTGATGACAAACTTGATGTTGAGTTTAGAGAGACTGCCTTTCGACATAAGGGGAGAAAGAAAGGATATCTGACAGACGCTGTTGAGGAAGCGATGAGGCTTTGGCTTGACCATGTGAAAAAGGAAGAACATGAAGGACTACGGCGACGACCACGTCGTTAAAGGTTGATACCGCTCAGCACAATGATGTAGGGCCCCAGATGATGTCCCCAAAGCACAATATCTCCTTTTGATAGCATCTTTATTTCATTGCTAGAAAGAGAAGGAGCAGGAGCAGTCCTTACAGGAAACGTACAAATAAAAATAACAACAAGTAAGCACATTCTGAAACTTTATTATATATATGTGATAGAATCAGTCTATCTACGCAGAAAGAAGATGCCAGCAGACCGCACTCTTAATTCTACAAATGCTTCTCATCAACGTCAAACGATATTGAATCTATATAATTCAGGGATAGAGAAGGATATTATCTCGTATCAATTAGACATACCACAAGAAGAAATTGAGAAGATCATAGAAGAGGAAGAAAAAAAGAAAACACAAATATTATCATCTGAAAATTCTATAGGAACATCATTTTATCTTGATGCTATAGTTAACATTGACTTGGCCATTAAGAGAGCACAGACAAGGATGTGGGAGGCATTACAATCAGAGCCTCATTTTGACATTTCAATGAAAGAGACATATAGGATATTGAATGAATTTTCAAGATCTAAAGCTACCTTTGTAATTTTGCATGTTGATCTTGTAGGGTCTACTCAACTATCAATGACCTTACCACTTGATCGACTTACAACCATAATTCAAACATTCAGTCAAGAAATGTCTTTTATGATAGAGATGTATGGCGGCTATGTTTTAAAGTATATAGGAGATGCAGTTCTGGCATTTTTT
>Ga0193701_1000029_pt1 | contig 33973 bp, 28 predicted proteins | sample U3s2metaG_FD_143055 | JGI IMG/M metagenome (GOLD analysis project Ga0193701, IMG submission 143055) | Soil microbial communities from a riparian zone of the East river system, Colorado, United States - U3s2 | ecosystem: Environmental > Terrestrial > Soil > Riparian zone | place: USA: East River...
CATAATAATCTGCTTGATCCATTACTACATATCCACATTTTTGGCATATGTACTCGCCTTTGCTACAATCATGGACAAGACCCGATTCACACTCAGGACAACGCGTATAATATTCTGAAGAATTCATCGTCAACGATTCCCCAGAAAACGGCAGATAGAAGAACTGCCTGTATTACATTCCAAGCTAAACTCCATTAATTTTTTGGATGATATCTGGCGTCTTTTGCCTAAGGATAGATAACTGTTTTTGTTATTATCTATATCTGTATTACTTTCATTAAGCGATCTAATATACAGCGCTCTGACGGTCTTGAACAAAAAAAATAATTCTTTATAGAAGTGTAAAAGAAAATTCTGCATCAGCATATCGCCTAGGAGATATTACTCTATTTATTTAATATGGTTATAACAATTTATCATTCTTGATAATATTTTTAGGTCCATTTCGATTTTATTACTGAGAGATCTTCTAAGTTTTAGTTTGAAAGTCAAAAATAATTTCATGGAGTTTTTAGCAACCTCTCTGGTTGTTGCTATATTTACTAAAAATTTTTGACAATCGTCTTTATTATCATATCGCACTATTCAGGATATGAATCTTTTCCACAAGATGCCGCGACGTGATAGAGCTTTTATAATTATCTTTACTCGAGGAGGACAAAAAAGTGTCTAGAAGAGGCGCGCTGTTTGTTTTCTGGGTTTTAGGATTTAGCATAGGCTTCATAGGATATCTATCTCTTCCAGGAATAGCACAATGGTTTTCGGCAGTGTTACCTAATTTCCTGAATCAAGCAGTAATTGGTGCATTAATAGCAGGAGTAGCAGGCTCTGCTGTAAGTACGTTCTCTATAGTCACATGGGCTAATAAAGCCTCAGTATAATGTAGCTGTTTTTGTACCAATAGATAATGACACCGTAGAAAGGAATCAACAAATAAAGATTCCCAGATCGCATGGCAAATTATTTATAATGTGTGCATTTTTTCTCTACTGATGGCTCAGATATTCTCAGAAGCGACAGATCATTTGTTGAGTGAATTTAATAGAGTCAGAAAAAATAGCTTAAAGCTCTTCAAGCCTCTAAGAATAGAGGATGCAGTTATGCAATCAAACCCCTTTGGTAGCCCTCCTAATTGGCATCTGGCTCACGTTACTTGGTTCTACCAAAAGGTACTAGAGAAACATCATAAAAAATTATCAGACTCGAAAAATGTCAATCTAGATTATCTAAACTCCTACTACCAGCAGTTTAGAAAAATACTTCCTAAAGGTGAAAGAGGCAGATATCCCCGTCCCACGGTAGAAGATACTCTAGGGTACAGAGCCTATGTTGAAAAGGAGGTCATTTCCTTCCTGAAAGAGGAACAAGGATTAACAGAGGAATTAATCTATGACATTCAATTGGCTAATCAACATGAAATGCAGCACCAAGAGTTAATGATCTATGACTTGCAACATTATTTCAATCGGTTCTCCCAGCCTGATGACAACTACAATCCTACTACTTTTAGAAGCACACGCGCTTTTCATCGTGAAAAACAAATGCAGGCTCACGGGGAAATGGTGGCCATCGGTGAAGGAATCTATGAATTAGGTTTTAACGGAAATGGGTTTTGCTATGATAACGAACTCCCGGAGCACAAGATTTATCTCCAGTCCTATAAGATCGATATTAATCCCGTCACGAATGGAGAATACCTAAAATTCATTGAAGATAAAGGATATGAAGAATTCAGTTATTGGTTAGCAGATGGCTGGGATTTAGTTCAAGAGCAAAAATGGAATGCTCCACTTTATTGGATTTATGATGATAAACAAGACAAGTGGATGAAGAAAGACTTTCGAGGATTGAGAGAAATCAATCCTAATGAACCAGTTACAAATGTTAGCTATTACGAAGCTGATGCTTACTCTAGATGGCTTGGAAAGAGAATTCCCTCTGAAGCTGAATGGGAGAAGGCTGCAAGTTGGAATGAAGACGAGCAAAAAAAGAACCCCTACCCTTGGGGAGACGGCATCCCCACAACGAAGCATGCAAATCTGCTCGAGTCCTACATTTGGGGGCCATCGGATGTTGGCTCTTTTCCGGATGGACGAAGTCATTACGGATGCTACCATATGATAGGTGATGTGTGGGAATGGACATCTTCAGAGTACACTCTTTACCCAGGGTTCAGGCCAAAGTTTTCTGAGTACACCGATAAGTGGGCCATTAACCAAAAAGTCCTAAGAGGGGGCTGTTTTGCAACTCCTGTTCACCAAATAAGAAATAGTTACAGAAATTACTTTAAACCTCACGAAAGAATCCTGTTCTCGGGCTTCAGGTGTGCAATTGATTTATGAAATCTAAATCATGACCTTGATTTTGATTATGACTAGGAGTAGATTTTAGCTACCTTGGCTTCTCTACGTCAACGTCAAACAGCCGGAGATAAAAGTGATAAACTAAACCATTTTTTCTTGTCATAAAAATTCTTCTTTAATGTTAAGCCGGCATCATTTGCGAGACCTCTTATCTGGGCAGGAGAGTATTTGTATGAATTTTCTGTGTGCACTCTTTCGTTCTGTGCGAAGCTAAGACATTCACCGATTCTATCAATAACCACCTGCTGGTCACATTCAGATATTAGATGCATCTCCACACGACCTTTATCCTGGTTAAAAAAAGCATGATGGCGAAAATTACTTAGAACAAATTCTCCTCCTAATTCTCTATTAATTCTTGATAATAGATTCAAGTTAAATTTCGCGGTTATCTCTCTTTTGTCGTTGTATGCTGCTTCCATTATCCTTTTGTCTTTCAGAAGATCTATCCCCAGAAGAAGGTTATCGTTCTTTTCCATTTTACGCCTTATAGTTCTAAGAAATGATTTCGCGTTCTTTGGTTCAAAATTACCGATGGTAGACCCTAGAAATAAGATTAACTTTCTATTTGGGACAGGATTTCTTGCACCTATAAAATCACCTGCTTTTTCAATCCCTTTAATGTAATCAGCACATATTCCAATCGTACGAAGGCGTGAAAACTCAGATGAAAGTTTCTTCATGGTATATTGGAGAATGTCATGGGATACATCGATCGGAAAATAATATAGGTTTTGTTTTTTCAAAAGGAAATGCTCTAAAAGAATTTTGGTCTTTTTAGCGCTTCCGCTTCCAAGCTCAACAATACTTGGAGCTTGATGATTAAACAGCTTCACGATTTGTGGTGAGCATTGTTTTAATATGGCCAATTCTGTCCGTGTAGGATAATACTCGGGTTGATCACAAATCACTTCAAATAGTTCTGAGCCAACAGAATCATACAAGTACTTCGGCAGTATGTATTTAGCATTAGTTGTCCTTGTTAAACCCTCCTTGATATCAAGGGCAAATTCATTATCGATCTTTGTTTCGTCTGTTTTATAGATTAGCATCTCTTTACTCTACTTGAATAGATTTACCTGTCACGTGTTTCTGATAAATAAATCATGCGCCAACGATATCAATCTTGTAGCCCCAGGAAGGTTGATTGTCTAAGCATCATCCATTTCCATAGAGATGGGGTGTTTCTCAGCAATTGTGTGCCCTTGTCCCTCGTGTCGCTTGCTCGATGTTTTTAATAAAGTTCAAACCATTCTTTGTTATCCACCTATAGTTATCAAGAGTTAAACTTGGCTCGAAGCTGATATATTCGGTATATCCAATTCTAGCTAGATTTGACATTATACTGCCGAAATCAATATGTGCATATCCGGGCATCTTCCTATTATTGTCTGCAAAATGCATGTGATGCAAAAGCGTTTTGGACTTTTGAATAGCATAATCAAATGAATCCTCTTCTATATTCATATGGAACGTATCTAACAGTATCCCAAAGTTATCTTGGTTTATTTTGTTTGCGAGATCAATAGCATCGCTTGCGGTTGTACAAAACGGCGTACTATAACGATTAAGAGGCTCCAAGAGCAACTCGACCCCATGATTCTTGGCAAAAGCAGTTAGTTTACGGAGAAGCGGTATAACACGGTCTATTAGGCGGGATTTTTGATCTTTTGTAAGTATACTATGAGTCCTATCAAAAGAAAAAACCTCATCGTCAGCAAATAAGCATATATTGAGCACTTGTGCTCCTAACAACTGACACATTTCAACACAGCGTCTTACATATACTTCGGAGCTTTTGATAACATGGGGTAGTGAGCTTAATAGTTTTCTATCCGCGCCATTTGTGCTACTTGAACCCCACATTCCTGTTATTCCGCATACGGGCATATTAAATGAACGAAAGACATCCTGTAATGATTTCATGTTTACGTTTTCTGGCTCGCCGATCATCTCTAATCCGTCGTAACCTTGTCGAGTTAATCTTTCTATAGTTTTGTCGATTTTCTCCCCGATGTCTTTAAACGAAGAAAGTGTTATAGAATACTTACAACTTGCCATTGACATTTCATCCTAAAGTTTCTGTCCCTACTCCTGCTACGAAATTAGGTTAATTAACGCATCTTTAATATTCACACACTCTATTGTCCCAGCAGTACCATTTTGTGTTAGACCTGTTTTTTTATCGGAAGAATAAAAAGCAAATCCTTCTCCAGTAGCATCATTTCTCGGCCTACCATGCGAACCTTTTATCAGATCGGTATTTAACGATATTGATTTTGTTTTTTGATCAAAATAAAGGTCAAGCGGATCGTAGCCAGGTTTCCGGTGTATATCCACTGTTCTTGCAAAGGCTGGCTCAGAGTTCTCATCGTACCACCAATAATAGCTAAACCATTTATCTCTATCTGATATGGCAATCAGCTCGCCGCTTCGTTCGTGATTTATTCCGAACAGTTTTTTATCTTCTTCAGTGCAAAGTACTTTATCTACCCCTTCGATAGATTCTAACAACCTTTTGATTTGATTCGTGTATCCCTTCTTTATGTACAAATGAGCTATCTGGTGGTCGACCATAGCAAACGCAACGCTATACTCATGATCAATATACTCTCTACTGTTTATCTTTCGAACTGCGAGAAATCCTGCATCTCTAAGTTTTAGATTCAGTGGCACCGCACTACTAACATCGTTGAACGCGTACTCCGAAAGGATAACAAAGCTAGTGTTGTCTCTGATCCTCAAATCACTTGCCGTTTGCTCCAGCCTGCCCACCATGTCATCAGCTGTTCTCAAATCATCTCTTACCTGGTCACTTTTTTTTCCGAATTTTTGAGCTGAATAGTCGATATGTGGGATGTATACAAGCATCAGGTTAGGTCTCTCTGTTTGTAACGTATATTCGGCTGCCTTACATATCCAATCACTTGATTTAGGAGATGCAAATGGGCCCCAATAATCAGCAAGATTAAATTCTCCACATTGTGGCTTTAATCTTTCATCATAGAAACCAGGTGGTCTAGAATAACACCAGTTAATGACCCCATCTTTCATATGAATTGGCCTAGGAGTGACAACTATGTCTGACTGAGTATACATTGTATTTTGCCAGAATAGTACAGCAGTCTTCGTGTTTTCAGGCTGATGTTGATTACTTGCTTTCAATAGATCCCATATTCTTGCACTTTGAACTAGGTTACTCGATTGTTCCCAAAATGAAACACTATAATTTCCTCTATCATAAAGACCATTAGATATTATCCCATGGCGATTAGGGTACTCTCCTGATAACAAGCTTGCTTGGACGGTGCATGTAACGGCAGGAAATGCCGGCGCCATTCTAGAGTACTCTCCAATATCCGAAATTTTTTCGATATTTGGAGTCAACCCTGACTGCACATCTTGAAGTTCCAATCCTACAATATCTACTACAATGACGTGTTTTGTCATATCTACTTCACCTTCGTTGAGCCTATCCATTACATATTAGAATATACACTATTAAAATGTGCCACTAGGTAACATAAAACTTTCTCGACAGAATTATTGCCGGCATTATAAGCATTAGTGTTACTAGTCCATATGCTGTTCCTGCGCTTCCGCTTACGAAAGCAGAATCCAGAACAATAATTGAGAGTACCATCGTTTTGATTGTCCGTTGAATATCCTTCGAGGATAACGGCTGACGTTGGAGTAGCGGTTTGAAAGTGATTATCATAATTATCGCAAATAATGCCAGATTCGCGAATAGATCTTTTAAAAACACTCCAACAAGTCCTGAGACGATGATAATAGCTAGAACGGCAAAAATCATAAGAAATGATCCTTTTGCAGTACGCACTTTATCTGTTTCATCAATTTCTTTTCTGCTGAGCCTACTAATCGCAAATACAAATACGAACAATGATACGGTTACTACAGCAATCCTAGCAGAATTGTTGATGTTTAGTACCGTCGTTAAAAAAATTGGACTTGAACCTAACATCACATTAAGTGCTCTAGCGGCTCCCATCATCCCAGGACCATAAACGCTATATTTCATCCTGTAATCATAGGAAACGATCGTCCCTGACAAAATAGCTGCAATAATAAAAGTACTCGTACTAACCAGAAGCGAAATAAAGTTTGCGGCGATGATGAAAACAATGCCAATTAGCAATACTTTTCGCTTAGACACAGTACCAGCTGGAAGTGGTCTTAAAGGACGTTCCCTCCTGTCGACTTCGATATCAAAATAGTCATTTAATACTATTCCACTAAGGTAGAGAAGAATAGAGCATATTATTAGAATAGCTAAATGTAACCCACTAGCGTTTGCAGGTTCGACTACTGCGTAATAACCAGCTAGGATATTAGATGGGGCCGTAAATACATTAGGCAGTCTGAATAAGGTCAGATATTGCCTAAGCACAAAAGTCCCTCCATGCGTTACGGTTAATAGTTAATCCAATGGATGACCAAGAATTATTAAGGTTCTTAAATGTCCTACGATCGGTTAAGAATTAGAATTACTCATAGCATTAACTGCGACACTATTTTCGTGTCTAATAGGCTGAATTGGCAAAGCTCTAAAACCGAGTCAATTCAGCTCAATATCATGTATGTAAGCTGTTGATCATATAATGTTATCATTGAGAACTTTTAGGGCATTCGAAGCTGCGTAAATAGGATCGTCCTGATACGGATAAAGCTCCACCGTTACGAATCCGTTGTATCCAATTTCATCTATTGCTTTGAATACAGATCGAAAGTCGATAGCACCCTTGCCCGGGATTAAGTGATCGTGCACTCGGCTCTTTGCGATATCGGCTAGATGAAAATGCTCAATATAGTCAGATAATTTATGGACTATTTTAGCAGGATCCTCCTTGACACAAAAAAAATGCCCTATATCAAAATTAAGTCGTACGACTTCTGAACGAATTCTCTTTATAAAATTTAGAAATTGTTCTGAGCGTTCTATTAGCATATTAGGCTCCGGTTCAACCAGGATGTTGACGCCTTCCCTTTCTGCAACCTCTGTCACCTTGCTCAAATTACTAACAAAAAGCTTTTCTAGTTTTTTTCTATCAATTCGTCCATCGACCGGCCCTCCTGGTTCAGTAGAAAGGTTCTTCGCCCCGACATCCTTTGCCAGCATTATACAATTGATCGTGTGTTCAATACGTAATTGAGCAAAAGTGGTCTTATCTTCAATCCACGAGGGATGATAAATGTCTTGAATAGCATATAGTGTAAAGGCATTCAAGTTACTGATTTGCAAATTGTAATTCGATATAAGACGCTTAAGTGAACGTCTGTCTTCTTTCTTGAAGACAGGTGGATAAGCATGAGGGACATCACACAAAATTTCGACACCCTCGTATCCAACTTCGCCAATTTTCATAACAGCATCTTCTAGTGGATGTTTTTTAAAGGCATTAGTACTGAAGGCAAATTTCATACCAGCTCATTAATTTTTTTCTTCTTTAATATATTTGTGAAACTAGAACAAGATATACTGAAAAGGGTAAGTTCTAAATCCCAAATCATTATGGATTGCCAAAGTTGTAAGATAATAGATGACTGTCCTGATCAACTGTAGATTGGCTATCAGGGACGATCAACTAATATATACATACTTTCAAAGGAGTAATCGACGATTTGGGCAAAGCTGAACACGCAGACGATGCACTTAACATAGACCTTGCAGGTTTGAAGCTGCGTAACCCCACTCTGTTAGCTTCAGGCTTCCTAGGAATTTCCCAAGACATTTTTAACCGACTATATGCAGCAGGAATTGGTGCAGTTGTCACCAAATCAATCAGCATTGATCCCCGTGAGGGATACAGAAATCCGACAGTCGTAGCTGTAGCAGAAGAGAGTTATTTGAATGCAGTAGGACTAGCTAATCCGGGAGCAGATGCGTTTTCTAAAGAAATTGAATATAATGTAAACGTACCTATAATAGTTAGTCTTGTAGGCTCAGATTCTAATGACTTCCCTCCTATTATAAAAAAGTTTGATCGATTGAACATCTTAGGCTATGAAATAAATCTATCATGTCCGCATGTGGCAAAATTAGGCACCGAAGTAGGGGACGACCCAAAAATGGTTGAGCAAATAGTAAAGACAGCCAAGTCTATCACACACAAGCCATTGATTGTGAAAGTCGGAATAGGAAATTCAGACGTAGTAAACATTGCCAAAGTCGCGAAAGACTCTGGAGCTGATGCTGTTACTGCAATTAATACTATCCGAGCTATGGTCATTAATGTAGAAGATGGTATTCCAATTCTAAGCAATAGAGTGGGCGGCTTATCCGGTAGATCGATAAAACCGATAGGTGTTCGATGCGTATATGAAATATTCAAAAAAATTGAGATTCCAGTGATTGGATGCGGAGGAATATTCACATGGGAAGATGCTGTCGAGTATATTCTTGCAGGGGCCTCAGCAATACAATTGGGAAGTGTTATAGGCTATCGTGGCATTTCAGCATTTAGAGATATAACTCTAGGTGTCAGCAAATATTTGAAAAAAAAAGGGCTGGGAAACGTAAAGGAGCTTGTTGGTCTTGCCCACAAATATTGACAGACTCAGAACCAGATTTATTGAGTATATTATAAATGAGACACCAACCGTCAGAACATTGATTTTCAGTGATAAGCAGGCTGCTAGGGCAAAACCAGGCCAATTTCTGATGGTCTGGATTCCCGGCAAAGAGGAACTTCCGATGAGCGCAATGGTGGTTCAGGGCAAAGAAGATTATGCAGCTGTAACAATTAGAAAATATGGATTTGGGTCCACTTCGTTGTATGAGAAAAAGATAGGAGAGTACCTGGGAGTAAGGGGCCCTTATGGAAATGAATTCAAAATTAGTAAGAACAGTAAGAATGTTCTTCTAATTGGGGGAGGAACTGGACTTGTTCCTCTAATGCGGTTGCTTCGAGAGTTGAACAATGCCAAAATAGCATGTACCTTTCTCATAGGTGCAAAATCACAAGAAGAAGTTTTCTTCGAAAACACAGCAGACACATTTCTTGATAGAGTGGACCATAAGGTGATTGTTTCTACAGACGACGGGAGTTACGGCCGTAAAGGGTACACGACTGACATAATGACTGATCTCATTAAGACAGAAACATTTGATGCAGTTTACACATGTGGACCTGAAATAATGATGAAAAAGGTGCTAGATATTGCATCAGCTAGGTCAATCCCGGTTCAAGCTAGTGTCGAACGACATATGAAATGTGGAATAGGAATCTGTGCAAGCTGCTGCATAGCAGGTCAACTCGTATGCAAGGACGGGACTATATTTGGAGCAGACCAACTTCAATCTATGGTCGAGTTCGGAGTCTCTTATAGAGACAAAGCTGGACGTAGAATGAAATTCTGATTTCGTATTCTTAAGTGTCATAGTAGCATAGTATTTTGCAAAAGAATTTGTCGCGGAATTCAAAAATCTCTGCCTTGTTTTCTTTATCTTATTGACGATGGTGTGAATCTGAGTTGAGAAAACTATCAAGTGATATGTTCCCTAACAATCTAAATCCTTAGGTAGATATGACACTAGTCTTCAGAGTTGGGACAAGGCACAATAGAACATTTGATATAGATGTCCTTTAGTTTATAAAATATGCATGCCGTAAAAATAATTAGTAAAAATTATTTGAAGCTCTATTCGTTGATGGTGCTATCAATATTTGTAATGCTGTCCCTTTTCTTTTGTTCCGTTCCCCCGGCTCTTAGTCAAAGCGACAGAGAAGTCAGCATCCCTAGGGGAGCTCAATCTTTAACGCAAGCAAAATTCTATGAGCCAACAGATATTACAGTACAGCCAGGTACAAGTATAACTTGGTCAAATCATGATACCGTGATTCATACTGCGACATCCGGTGATAGTGACTCAGGGACACCAGATGGTAGATTTGATACAGGATTTATTCAGCCTGGCAAATCAAAAACTGTGATACTCATCCCCGGAGCTAAAGGCAAAATTGCATACTTCTGCCAAGTTCACCCCTTCATGCGGGGAGAGGTTACAGTCGCTGGATTGCCTATATCCTCAGTGGAAAACGCAACAGCTCCACTGACTCAACCGGGTCTTGCTGGGAATGCAACAGCTCCACTGACTCAACCGGGTCTTGCTGGGAATGCGACAGCTCCAATGGGTGTTGCTGCAAATCCAGTCAAAACATATAACCTGGGTATCGGAAACAAACAGTACAAAATTCCATATCAAATCACTGGAGGTAAACTTGATACTATAAACGCTCAAGGGAATAACACAACACTGGTCTTCAATATTTCAACAACTTCTGACGGAAAACTGACATTGGACCTTCCAAGGAAAATCATAGATTCCAAAAAACAAGGCGGGATTGACGAAGGATATGCAGTATTTGTGGACGGTCAAAATGCAAATGCCGATCAGATTAAGAATAACACTGAGTCAAGAACATTATCAATAGACTTTCCGAAGGGAGCAAGTAGGATCGATATTGCGGGAACCCACATAGTACCGGAGTTCGATCCACTTTCCTTCTTAATATTGGCTATAGCTGCAAGCACAATAATAGCAGCTTGTTCAAGAAAACAAGCAACAAGATTCTGGGAAATAATTCCGAATTCTAGAGATACGTAAATAAGATCGTGTAACGGTGGTCAAAGCACTGCCATGAATACTGGAATGAGCAGGATGAAGCTGAGTGGCATAGGGCTACTTCTGGTGTCGATTATCGGGTTCTTTGTGTACTCCTATTTTTTGTTTGCTACTGTTTGGGATATTTTAATTCTGAAGTTTACCGTCTTGATAGGATTGGCAGCAATATTGGCAGTATTAGGTTGGATAGGCTATACCATTGCAACTGCCCATAAACCCGAACAGCTTTAACTATGTCTTCAAGTTATCTCTCAACAAAAACATCTGAGACTGTTTGATACAGCCTCGGCCCTACTTCTCTGACGACGACAGTAGCAAGTACTGTATGTCCGTAATTTAAAAATGCTTCGTTCGCATCATCTATCCCTTGTTTGACAGCAAGTTTTTTTGTACGTGCATTTACATGAGCAAAATAATGAATTAGACCGCCATTAGGTCTTAAGGCCAAGACAGCTGAGTTGATATATTTCTTAGCTTGTTCAGGCAATGGCATCAATACACGATCGGACTGACCTTGAAGTTGTTCAGCGATAACATTTCTCGCATCTCCCAAAATGGGGAAGACCCGTCCTTCTAGCTTATTCAATTTTACATTCAAGGTAGATAGCTGATGTGCTACAGGATTTGTATCAATATCATAAACTTTAGACGTTTTGTTTGTTTTCGCTATCACTATAGAAAATGTCCCAACACCAGCAAACATATTTGTTATTGTCTCGTTCTCAGAAACCGCTTTAGCGATACGCATTCTCTCCGTCGTCAACCTCGGAGAAAAGAATGTTTTGTCCACATCTACTTTGAACCTACATCCACTTTCTTTGTATTCAGTTATGGTGCAGTTATGTCCTGCTAAAAATTCCAATTGACGTGTTCGATAATCCCCCATGACAGCAGACGTTTGGGCAAACACAGACTTTGCTGCCTTGACATTACATAAAAGACGCTTTGCTATGATTTCTTTTTTCTGGATTAATGAATTTGGTATTTTTATAATTATAATAGTGCCAATAACATCAAAAGCAGAATATAGCTTAGATAATTCGTCGGCTGTGAGGATGTCACTTAAAACATTTTTCAGCATATGAGGCATGGTTAAGCAACAGGTTTCTTGACATAATAGTAATCTCCTGAAGCCTTCTGAGATCTGTCTAGTCTTCCAGATTCTTTGTTGACGCGTGGCCGCCCAGTGGTTTCATCGCGCCTATATGTTATGGATAATCCCTCAAGCAGTTTATTCATACCAGCTTCCTTAAGCATCGGTACAGTAGCACTACCATGGACACCTGGTTCGCCCTCAAAAATTATTAGGGAGTCAGCAATTAAATCTATTAGCTGAATGTCGTGATCTATGATAACTGCAGAGGTACCTTGAGACCTAACAAAACGTTGAAGAAATTTTGCTAAAACAATCCTATCCTCTGCATCCAAGAAAGCGGATGGCTCATCGAGAGCATAAATATCGGCTTTACGAATCAACGTCGCCGCAATTGCCACTTTTTGCAACTCTCCTCCACTAAGATTACTTATTTTCCTTTCATAGAGTTTTTTTATAGACATAGGATTTAATATCTGCTCTTCAATCAGAGATCCTCCCAAAACATCTTGATAAACGGAATAGAGGAGAGATTGTACATCTCCATCGTAATCCTGATTAAGATATTGAGGTTTGTATGAAATCTTCACGTTGCTATCGATCGTGCCTGAATCGGGGTTATCTATGCCGGCAAGTATCTTCATGAAAGTAGTTTTTCCAAGAGCATTTCCCCCTACAATTCCAACGATTTCTGCCTTTCGGATCTGTCCTGGGTCCACCTTGAGCTTGAAGGATGTAAATGCCTTCGTTAGATGTGAATAACTAGCCACAGGAAAATCCAAAATCATGTCGTCTACGGGACTTGTTGCTTCGAATCTGAATGCCTTTTCACGAAACCTTACGTTCTCCGTTGGAAGATACCCCTCCAAGAAATTATTTATTCCGATCTTCGTACTCTGTAAACTAGAGACAATACCATATGCGCCGGGTTCACCATACAGAATATAAATATAATCTGATAGATAATCTAATAATGTCATATCATGTTCTACTACCATAACACTCTTCCCCTCGTTTGCTAAGCCTTGGATTACCTTTGCAACTGCCAGTCTTTGATACACATCATTGTACGAGGAAGGCTCATCAAAAAAGTAATAATCTGCATTTTTAGAGGACGCTACAGCGACTGCGAGTCTTTGCAATTCTCCCCCGCTGAGGTCGCTTACTTTTGTGTTTAGAGTGTATTTCAAACCAAGTTCGGCTATAAGTCTATCAGCCACTTGTCTTTCATCGTACATTCTTATCAATTCCTTTGTTGTTCCTTTGAATGCTTGAGGTATAAGATAAACCAACTGGGGTTTGATCGAGGTGCGAAGTGTGCCATTAGCCATTCTTTCAAAATAATCTTTCATATCTGTTCCATGAAATCTCTTGATTACATCATCCCAATCAATTTGAGTATCATAATTGCCAAAATTTGGTTTGAGGTTTCCTGACAATAAATTCACTATCGTAGATTTACCCATTCCATTTTTTCCAAGCAAGCCAATAACGCTCCCCTTCTTTGGCGCCGGAAGTCGATATAATCTAAAGGAGTTGACGCCAAATTGATGAATCTTGTCCTGCCCCAATTCCTTGGCCAGATTGACTATAACGATAGCGTCAAAAGGACACTTCTTTACACATATACCGCAACCATTACACAGATCCTCTGAGATTACAGCTTTCCCGTCTTGTGGACGTTGGACTATACATTCACCACCAGTCTTGTTAACCGGGCAGTAAACAATACATTCAAGACCGCATTTTTTTGGCTGACATAATTCCTGATCGAGTACAGCTATTCTGTGTGTAGAATCTGGTGAATTTCCCATTATGATATAATACTATTTCTTGAGTAACCAGATATTATAATCTTGCTAGTTTGTGTTTTACAGTAAGGTTAATTTGACCGGACCGTAGTACATGGAATCAGCCGGCCATAGCGGCAGGGCGCGACCCGGTCCCATTCCGAACCCGGAAGTCAAACCTGTCGTCGCTACTGGATACTGACCTGCGTGAGCGGTCGGGAAACAGTAGTGCTGGCGTTTATTACTCCTAATCTGTCTTGGCAGCAATATTGGTCTCTCCTAAAACCCGGAGTGAACTTTAAATTCGAAAGAAGCATAATTGTTGAACAAGGAATGAGATCACATCTTTAGTCCGAATAAATAAGGGAAGGTATACAGTAGTATAATGCAACTTACATCTATTCCTAATTCCGAGCTAAATGATATTTAGACGTGCCCAGCTGTTTTACAACATTTAGTCCAGAGGATGTCAGATTTCCATTACATTTCGTGCTTTAACGATGTCGCTTGTTAATTCCGGTTTGCCTAAATCAGGCCATTACGAATAAACTTAACAATGCAGATCATCACCAAAATGTATTTGACTCAGGAGTCGCCTGACATGAAGTCCGATGCGATCAATGACTTCGTAGATTGCAATAAACCCGTCAACGTCCCATACTCGCGCTTGTATAATGCATGCAAAGTTAGCTACCTTAACCGAGACAGTTCTAACTTCCTGGCCCATAATGTTTTTCGAAAAAGCAGATTTGAGAACTGGATCTTTCGTTAAAAACTCGGCAAGTACTCCCCCACTCCAACCAAGCTTAGTGACCTTTCCGTTATGCAAGTCATAATAAGGATCTGCGTGCAGTAAGCGATAGCAATTATTGTCATTTTCTATTATATGATCATTCTGGATAAGACAGTATATATTGAAGAAAGGACCCATTCGAACGATGTCTTCTACGCCAATGTAGTCGATATTCGATCTACTGATCTGGACAAATCCGTCTTTATTTCCTAACCACCTTTCAAAGTATGGGCGTTTTTCTACGCGCACGTTTTGCAACAGATCTCCACGGCTGCAATTCATGCCAAATAACCTGAGCCTAGTTATGAGTAGATCTAATTGAAATTCCGGCAACAGTTTTTGCTTCCCCTTGTCTCTTTTATTGCTGGTTAATAAAAAAGACTTTTCAAACTTAGAGGTGAAAGATTCGAATCACTGGTCCTACAAGGTCGCGGTAAGAAATCGCCATCTGGCAGGTGGTATCAATCGTAATAATACCATAGAACTTATTGCTATATATATAGTGGATATCCACTTTAGATCTTTAGGAGATCTTTTCCTCCTCTATCAAATAAAGCTCATCAAGTGGATTCGGCGTCCTCAGTAATCATTTTTACAATAGTTCTGATTCCAAAACCTGTAGCGCCTTTTGGATTATAACTTCTTTCAAAGGTTCCCTCCTGTGTCCAAGCTGTCCCCGCAATATCAAGATGGACCCACGGAACATCATCTACAAAATTTGAAAGAAAGGCGGCTGCAGTTATAGCCCCCCCTGGCCTGCCTCCTATGTTCTTGATATCGGCGACATTGCTCTTTATCTGCTCATGAAATTCATCATACAGCGGAAGTTCCCATATCCTTTCTCCTGTTTTTTCAGAAACATTTCTTAATCTTTCCATTAGCTGCTTGTTTGTGCCAATTGCCGCAGCTACATTGGCACCAAGTGCAATAATACATGCACCTGTTAGAGTTGCCAAGTCCAATACTAATCTTGGACTATACTTAGCAATGCCGTAAGCCAAACTATCTGCCAAGATAATCCTGCCTTCGGCATCTGTATTTAGGACCTCTATTGTCTTCCCATTGTACATCTTAATAATATCACTTGGTCTATAAGAATTACTTGATGGCATGTTTTCGACGCATGGTATTAGGCCAATAACGTTAACTGAAAGTTGTAACGATGCTATGGCTTTGATAATAGAGAAGACGTCGCATCCTCCGCACTTGTCAAATTTCATCTCCTCCATCTTATCACCAGGTTTTAAAGATATTCCGCCTGTATCAAATGTCACTGCTTTACCAATTATCATGTATGGTTTCTGTTCGGCTGTGCTTCCTTCGTATTCAAGAATTATTAACTTAGGGGGACTATTACTTCCCTTCCCTACAGCAACAATCCCACAAAGACCCATCGACTCCATCTCATAACGCTCTAGGATACGAACCTTTATCGGATATTCATTTGAAAGCGATAATGCCAAACTTCCTAGTTTTCCTGGAGAACATTCGTTAGGGGGCAGGTTGCTGATGTCACGTCCGAAGTTTACGGCCTCGCTAATCAACTCGACTCTGCCTATAACAGATTGCATCTTTGCTAAGTCAGAATCAAGTAGGATCGTAACCAAGTTTAGCCTTGAGCCTTCGGCTTCTGAATTGTTGGACTTGAATTTATTAAAAGAATATAATGCCAAACAAATACCTTCAGAAATAGCTTCTATCAGACTCTCCTTTATTATTGCCGAGAATGGTAAGATGCTGACCTCGGTTACCTTAAGATCTTTGGCTTTCAAAGCAACCTTTCCTGCGATGATTCTCGCCAATTCGTCTGAAAATTTCTCTCTTTTCCCAAGGCCAATTAATAAAATTTTTTTCATAGGTCCTTTGTCAAATGTGTGAAGTACAGTACTCGTTCCGAAGCCTCCATGGAATTCATTGCTGTTGATTATTTCCACTATGTTTGATCGAGTACTCGTGTCGAGTTCATTTAGCTGAGCGAACTGTTTTTCCTCTTCGAACACTCCTATTACCAAAAGATCTGTGTGTTTCTGACTAATCCTTGACTTTTCAACTTTTATATGAACCATGGTCCATTTTAAATTCAAAGGGCTTTATTTTAAGCTATTCAGACTCATGGATTATAGTAGAATACATAGGTAATGGTCCTTTGGTCATCTTTTTTATCCTCTTAACATTATGATTCTGATGATACATAATACTAGGGGAGGCAGCTTTACAGAAGGATAGAGTGTTCCAAAATTCAACACTAGATGAAGAGCTATATGTTTTTATCCTGCCTGATCTCGAATTTTCTTATCATGCTATCGAGCGAATACGGAGGGTTATTCTCAAATGGGCTTTAATATGCGATATCTTGAATTGAAAATGAAGATACGGGACATCCGCATGCTTGCTATCGAGGGAATTGCCGAGGCGGGTTCAGGACATCCTGGAGCATCATTCTCAGCAGCAGAAATTATGGCAGCACTTTATTTTAGAAAGATGAGGCACGACCCGTCGAATCCGTATTGGGAGGACAGAGATTATTTTATAAATTCAAAAGCTCACTATGCACCCGGGTTCTATGCAGCGCTAGCACTCGCTGGTTATTTTCCAGTCGAAGAAATCAAGACCTTACGCAAGTTGGGATCAAGACTCCAAGGTCATCCCGTGAGGTATTCATCACAGCAAAAAGAACATAGCGTCCCAGGCACGGAGTATTCGGGTGGCTCTGAAGGCATTGGCCTGTCAGTATCAATCGGAATCGCTTTAGCAAATAAGCTTGACGGCAAAAAGAGCAGGGTTTACACATTAATCGGAGATGGTGAATCGAACGAGGGTCAAATATGGGAGGCAGCAATGGCAGCAGCCAAGTTTAGGCTAGAGAAACTAACGGCAATCTTAGATCGTAATCGTATACAGCAAGACGGTTTCACCGAAGATATTATGCCTCTCGACCCTGTTCGTGATAAATGGGCAGCCTTTAATTGGAATGTCATTGAGATTAACGGCCACAAGGTCGAAGATATAATAGATGCGATAAATAAAGCTAATGAGGTGAAGGATAAGCCAACAATTATTATTGCTAATACAATAAAGGGAAATGGGATTAAACACATGACTAACAATCCCCAGTGGCATGGCAAGGCTCCGCCGCGTAAGCATGTGGCATTATTGCTAGAAGAACTAGAGAGTGAATGCCTCATTGCGCCTTCCATTATAGCAGGTCAGCCTCAAAATTATGAAGAGAAAGTCAGAATGGCTGAACGCGGCGGCGCAGACATGATCCATTTGGACGTAATGGACGGTAGATTTGTTCCCAATATCAGTTTGTTTGCAGATACAATTGGTAAGCTGAGACACATAACAAACCTTCCCTTTGACGCGCATCTAATGATAGAAAGGCCGCTCGATCATATTCAAGACTATATAGATGCCAGATGTGATATAATTACTGTCCACGTTGAGGCTTGCGATGAAAATAGCTTATCGCAGATTACAGATAGGCTGCTTCTCCACGGTATAAGCCCTGGCATTGCCATCAACCCCGCTACAGATTTTCCAGAATGGCTTTACGGGTACCTCAACAAGATAGATGTCATAATCGTAATGTCGGTTAATCCTGGTTTTGCGGGACAAAAATTTCTTCCGGCGGTACTTCCAAAAATGATGCTATTAAATAAAGAACTACGAAAACATGGGTTTAAGGGATACATCGAAGCTGACGGAGGCATAGATTCGACAACGCTTCAGCAGGTCTACAGTGCGGGGGCTCGGATTCTTGTTGCAGGAAGTGCAGTATATGCTACTTCAGACATACATGGCGCTATTATTCACTTGAGACACAAAGCAAATGTAGCGCTAGAAAAAAGCCTACTAGATCATGCAGATAGTTTAGGTATAAAATCAGACTGGATGAAGGCACGTAAGCACATTTTGATTCCGTTCTCCAACGAATTAGGAATAGAGGAAGACATCCATGCAATTAAGTAAGGAGAAAAAAATCTCCGACATGAGGGCAGCATTTGGTGACGTTCTGGTAGAACTCGGTACCTCCAACAATGACATAGTGTGTGTTGGCGCTGATACTACTGATTCATTGAAGACCAAGAAATTTGGAGATATATTTCCAGATAGAATGTTCAATGTCGGCATTGCTGAGGCGAACCTCGTCTCTATCGCTGCTGGACTTGCCATAGCTGGTAAAATTCCCTTTGCCAGCACTTATTCCGCTTTCCTTCCAGGTCGTTGCCTCGATCAAATCAGAAACACGATCTGCTATCCAAATTTGAATGTGAAACTTGTCGTTTCTCATGCCGGTCTTACTGTGGGTCCAGATGGAGCATCGCATCAACAAATCGAGGATTTCTCTACTATGAGGGCTATTCCTAATATGCGAGTGGTAGTGCCGGCCGATGCAGTAGCAGTGAAACATCTGATTAAACTCGTCACAAGACTTTGCGGCCCTTTTTATGTACGACTCGCTAGACCATCTAATAAGGTTATTTACGAAGACAACGAAGCATTCTTCAATGTAGGCAAGGGAAATATTTTGCGCGATGGATCTGATGCGACGATAATTTCATGCGGACTTATGGTAGGAGTATCTTTGGAAGCAGCTGACAAGTTAGAACATGATAAGGATATTTCTTGTCGTGTAGTTGATATGTTTTCAGTTAAACCAGTTGACAAGCAACTCGTTGCAGACTGTGCTAGAGAAACCGGTTTTATCGTTACTGCTGAAGAACATAGTATAATAGGAGGACTGGGAGGTGCTGTGGCAGAATCCTGTACTGAAACGTATCCTGTTGCTATCACTCGACTGGGTGTAAAGGATACATTTGGAGAATCCGCACGTGACGAAGAAATCCATCTCCTTTTAGAAAAGTATGGATTGACAGCAAAAGAGATTACAGATGCTGTCCTAAAATCTAGGAGTCTCGAACGAAGATGAAAATATTTCTCGACAGCGCTAATATAGATGCTATAAAGAAGTATAACGAGCTTGGACTAGTTGATGGCGTTACGACTAATCCAACTCTTTTGTCCAAGGAGAAGGAACATCCAGCTGAAATTATGAAGCAAATTGTAAAAATCATAAAGGGACCAGTCAGTCTTGAGGTAATAGGGACAACTGCGCAAGTGATGATAGAAGAAGCTCACAGACTTATGAAGTTTGGGCAAAATGTAGTCGTTAAAATTCCGATGATTCCTGATGGTATGAAAGCAGTCAAACAACTGAAACAGGATGGAATTTCGACAAATGTTACACTTGTATTTTCTGCTAATCAAGCGGTTTTAGCTGCAAAGGCAGGAGCATCTTACATAAGTCCATTTATTGGTCGATTAGACGACGTAGGTCAAGACGGTATGATGCTTATCAAAGAGATAGTCCAAATTTTCGACAACTATCAATACAAAACTGAGGTCTTGGTTGCAAGTGTTAGACATCCACTACATATTATAGAGGCCGCAAAGCTCGGGGCTGATATTGTTACTCTGCCTCCAGAGATCCTCGGAAAGATGTTGGCACACCCCCTAACCGAAAAGGGCCTAAGTGCATTCCTTTCTGATTGGGAGAAAATCAAAAAGGACAACCCATCTGCAACGATCTAATTTCGCAGGAGACCGATCACTTTTTTTGGAATGTCTTGTAACCTACTAACTGCCAAACTCCTCTCGTACCCTAAATATTTAAGGTTGTTACCGATTTCAAGCGAATCGTTGAGGCTTCTGCCTAAACCAAGAGCGACCATATGTATACCCATTGTTCTATACGATAATACCATCTGACGCACAGCATTAGAATCAGAGGGCTCACCGTCTGTCAAGGTAACAAGGATTTGAGGTTTGAAAGCCTTCATGGAAGTAGTTAACAACGCATAGATTTCGGCCAAAGGTGTGCCACCACTTGCCTTTATTTGAGCCAATCTACGTGCACAAACCTGTGACCATCTTATGTTGGGAGGCTTTATTATCCAGCATTTCACCTGCAGATATTCTGTACTAAATGCATAGACAGAGAATTTTATTCCGAGAAAGTGCAATGCTTCACAAAGAGCAATTGTTGCACGTTTATACTCTAATTCGACATCTTGTATGCTGCTTGAATGATCGAGCAGAATCGTGACCTTTGTTTCAAAGGTAAGCTTAAAGTCTGTTATGAAGGTTTTTGGGAGACCCTCTGCATAGATTTCGACATCGAATTCGTCTCCACTTTGCTCATGACGTTCTATCCAACCAGTTTTCCAGTCCCTGAACTTGGCCTTTACCTGCCGGATTAAATCTAGATCGTATACATGGCTTTCATCTATATCCATGTTCTCAGGAATACTCAAACCCAAATTTTCTAGATTATCATAACCTTTATTTTCGGTCCTTTGACTCTCTCTCATTAGGCTCTCAAATTCATTCAGCACATCGCTTGCTTTGATAATCTTTTCTGTACTCTTTTCAATATCATTGCTATTAGTGCGTTTGTTGACTAGTTTTTGTAACTGTTTTACCAGATCACTTTGGTTTATAGAAATTCCTATCCTTGTCCTTGGTGCAATAATAGGAATTGAAGTGAGAGAATCAATTTCAAGAATCTTAACTAACTTAGGAATGTGCTTCTCTAGCCACTCGGTAGTGTAATTGTTCTTGATGGCTTCTTGCAGAATGTTGTTTGCAAAGTCAGAAGCATCATTTATCCTATCAAGCTCTCTGTCATATAACTCGCCCTTGAAGTAACCTGTCAAAAACAACTGCGAGAAGGCTTCAATTTTTTTGTAAATGCCGTAGAGCGAATTTAAAAGTGGACGCGATAACCAAGATATACCTTCATTGAAGATTAGCTCGTCTATCATTCCCTGCCAATCTTCTAGACCAAGAATCTCGACTCGCTTGCTTTCGATTGTATTTAAAAGAAATCCATATGCATGTTCAGAACTTAATACTTTGGTTGAATAACGCATACGCATAGACTGCTGCCACAATGCTACACGCCATTGTCTATATTTTTGGAAATCAGTTCCCTGATAGTAGTTAAGAAGAGGAAGTGAGATCTGATTTTTATCAGGCCTCGCATTTGGAATTTTATCTTGCGCTAAGACAACTGTAACTCTAATATTACCTGACCATCTTCTCGCCAGGAAAGTTGCAATATTTATTAAGACATCGCTTCGCATTTGTATGTACTTTTCTGTTGACATATGCTAATCATTGAAAATGGACGTTACCATATCCATAACCTTTCTATATTCGACCTCGCCCCATTGATCATAAGCATTGGCGTAGACGACTTCAGCTGCCTTTCTGGGCGAAATACCTGAATTTAGAAGTTTTGTATAAGCGATTGTTTCTCGCAAACTAGGACTATAATATAGTTCCTCGACTGCAGCTGCTTCTCTTAGGTTTCTCGCTAGTCTGATTGAATTTCTTACGTGGATCAGGTCAGAGTTCTCTATAGTGGCATGCTTCCTTATAATTTCAAGCTCTATCTCTTCTGGAGGGTAATCAAGCCTTATTCTGACAGGAAATCTACTAAGAAGCTGCGGTGGCAATTCCTTGGTTCCTACATGCGACAATGGGTTGATGGTTGCAATGACCGACCATCCCTCACTAGCATTTATGATCTGCCCTTCAGCCTCCTTTAAGACTAATTGCCGCCTGTCATCAAGCGCTTCATCGAGCCTCAATAAAACATCAGCTTCAGCAGCGTTTAATTCGTCCAGATATAAGAGGCCACCGTCTCTCATAGATTTGACAAGTATACCCTCTACAAAGCTAATCTCTCCATTATCTAATATTCTTGTCCCTACTAGGTGAGATTCTCTAGTCCGAAGGCTAAAGTTAACAGAGTAAAGTTTTCTGTTTAGCTGATGTGCAAAGTTTCTCACGAGACTTGTTTTTCCTGTTCCTTTAGGACCTATTATCAAGGGAAATAAACCTGTTCTATATGCTTTATTTAATATCTCAAGAGCATTATTCCAATCTAGATATGTCGTTTCGACAACCATATAGGGCCACTTTTATGACTGTATACTTATGCTTAAAAACCATATTAATATTCCACTTGTAAAAAAATTAGCCTATCTCATTGTTGGGCATGAATAGTCTGCTTTTTGTTCTCGAGGTAGTCATTAAGCAAAATTTTGTCAATCGATCCTGGGTTAATATAATAAGATCTTCCCTTTACATATTTTTCCATTTCGTTAACGTAACCTAATAACGAGTCATCTTCACTGATCATTATGGTATCAACAACAATTCCTTTATTGCGGCATTTCCTTGCTTCTACAATTGTTCTCTGTCCTATATACGGATCTACTTGCCTGTAACGGTAGCAGAGGTAGATGAGTTCCCCTGAGCCAGTTTCAAGCTTGATATCCTGGTGTAGCTTAATTGAATCCAATAGCTCTTTAGACGGCGTATAGAAATGCGAGTAGGGTCGCTGCGATAGAATCATATCTTGCTCGCTTTTATCATCGATGAAGCATGCGCTTGGATGGCCATCTGTTATCAGAACTATGCGCTTGTTGAAGGCACCGTCTCGTTGTAAAATTTTGCTTGCCAGTCTAAATGCGGCCTGATAATTGGTATAGTGCAAAAAGTCAGACCCTGGTTCGAACGTCTTCAAGTAAGGGATATCTTGTGGAGCAACTTTCGACGCGAGTGCGCCAAAACCAACAATGTATACCGAATCTGAAGGAAAGGATTTTCGGTTCAATATATAAAGACTCCAAAGTGCTCTTTTGGCTGCTTCGATTCTACTCAAATCCCCAAACATGGTTGAATATCTCATAGTAGAGCTTAAATCAATACAGTACACAACGGCCATACTAAGGTCCTGAACGGTTTCATACTCTTCAAAGTCTTCTATATGAAAGTCAAAGGGAATTTCTAGTTTCCTATTTGAGCCTGCTTGTCGCTGAATAGTATTTAGCAGAGATTTAGGAACATTAATTAAATTGAAATCGTTTCCTTGTTCGTATTCTCTTGTCGTATCCAGTAGAAAAGACCCAGCACCAATATTCTTCGATTCATGCATACCAAAATCCCCTGGTTTTAGAGCCTTCAAGACATCATTTAGAATTTTTCTCCCTATGTCTTTGAAACCTTTATTGCTAAGCCACCTTGGGGATTCCTTTAGATAGCCTTTTCCTATCAACTGTCTTACTATTGGCATCCCAGATCTGCAAAGGTCTTCTACCGTAATACTCTCACTAGGTTGCAACATTTTGCTGTTATAGATATTATTTTTTTGGTAATCTGTTCGGAGTTCTTGTACAAGGATATCTTGTAATATTTGTTCTAAGGCCTGCAAACTTGGGGCCGTCTCTCTCAATGCTTCTCTCCCCACGGCTAACAACAATTTATCAAGTACATTAGATACCTTGTGTTGATCAGGCTGTGAATCATCTTGTTTTGGCTCGCCATCTCTTTGTTTAGCTAAAAAATATACAAAATTCTTTGAGATGTGGTGCCTATGCCGTACCATATGCGTTTTCCTTTTTTGATAACAAAGGGGGATCGATCCATCTTAAACCTTCTAGAATTACCTCTATAGCTGATGCAGTAAATTCTCCATTCAAATGCGGCTGCACAGACAGACAATCATGTCTTATCCCTAGACTCGTAGCCACCTCTACGAAGCGTTGCTGCTCTTCGCGCATCGTGTGAAGGGCCTCATTTACAAGTTGCTTCAGGGCAGGAAACATAGCTAATTGTGACTGGTATCCTTTCAAATTATCATTCTTGTTGCCCAAGATCAGCTGGGATACTAGAAATTGTTTATTTTTCGCAAATTCATTTCCTACCCTTTTTATCTGTTCTTCTGATAAACGCTGCACATATCCAAGTGAAACATCCTTGATCGCATTCTCTATAATTGATTTTAATATAGTTCTCCTGTTTTCGCGACTATCTTCCATTTCTGATAGCTCAAATTTCGAAGACTGGTATATGCTGTCAATGTCACAAAACCTTGGTATAGAGTGTACTGGGTTCAAGATTGATCTCGTTCTCTCTGCTTCAGCTATCCATGTCTCCAGTGAATGAACAGCCATTCTAACACTAACGCCTTTATCGTGATTAACGTCATGATGTTCCCTAGCCAAGTGTGTGACCTTAGCGAGAGTCTTCAGTATAAATATGGGCAAAAAAACTTGGGATCGACTCTCTATACGTGCTTCCTGGACTATAATCAGCATTTCATCGTTAATCGTCTTTGGATAGTGAGTATCAATGTGGCTCCGTAGCCTATCAAACAATGGCTCTATAATCTTACCAGAGTGTGTGTAATCAATAGGATTGGCGGTGGTGATAATTTTTGTATCAGGTCTAAAAACTATGGGATAAGATCCGGTTGTGAATTTACCCTCTTGTAGAACGCTTAATAATGCAACTTGCTTCCGTGGGTCTAACACCGGCAGTTCATCGATACATAAGATACCGTGTCGAGCTTGCAATAATTGTCCTGGAGAATATGACTCAATACTATAAAGTTCAACGCCTCTCTTGGCGATTTTGATTGCATCAATCTGTCCGACTAGATCCTTTACAGAAATATCAGGCGTAGCAAGTATGTATCTGTACCTGTCAGCTCCTTCTATCCAATCAATTCTTGTATCAAGTTTATTATCCCTTATTGCATCCTCACACTCTTTAGAAACGCTAAAGTCTGGAGAGAGATGCATTAATTCACCATCAGTAACCAGAGCAAGTAACTCCGCTTCAGGTATAGAGGTAGGGATATCATTTGTAACACTTCCACGGATTACAGGAATCATTGACAGTAGGTTCCTTGCAATAGATTCTGCAATCTTCGTTTTGGCCTGACCTATCTGTCCTATTAAAAGTATATCATGCCCTGATAAAATAGCTCTATTAATTGCAGGTATGACGTCTTCATCATAGCCAATAATTCCAGGATATGGGAATTCCCCTTTCTTCAACTTTAGGATAAGATTGCCTCTGAGTTGCTCCTCAATTTTGACATGCTTATAATTTAATTTGAGGAGATCACCTAACGTTTTGATGTGTTTAAAATCCTCAGGAACACCAGGCATTAATTCTCTATATTTGGGTTTAGAAGAATATGACTGGTGAACAATTTCTTCTAAATTTCTATAACTCATATAATGAACTTCTAGGGCAAAGAACTAATTTAAAGATTTAAATAACAAGTTTGTCCCAGGTTTTTACTCAAAATTAATACGTATCCCTAGGGCATTGCGACGACACTGCGCAGAGTGTTCTGGCCTTCATGGGATCGTTTACGAACCTAGTTTCCCTATCAAAAACGTTGTTTAACTATTTACTTAGCATGGTTTTTATTGAGGATGGGAGCTCATGACTCTAATTTGTCAGCCTCTGAGTACAAACACATACTTAGAATTGCGGGAAAGGATATTGATGGCAGTAAAAAGGTAATTGTTGCATTAAGCGAGGTGAGAGGCGTCGGTTATAATATTGCACAGGTTCTCCTTCAATCTCTGAATATCAATCCAAACGTGAGGGTCGGATTTCTTACCGAAAGGGAGCTAAGTGATATCGAAGTGGCAATTTCGGAACCCGGCAAGGCAGGGGTTCCTCATTGGTACTTCAACCGCAGGAAAGACGTTGATACTGGTTCTGACAAGCATCTGATTACGTCAGAGTTGGCTTTTACAATTGCAGCAGATATTGACAGAGAAAAAAGCGTGATGAGTTGGCGAGGTTATAGGCATATGTTTGGGTTAAGAGTGAGAGGCCAACATACAAGGACCACGGGACGAAAAGGAGGAGCAGTGGGCGTTAAGAAGGTCGGTAAAATCACCCCTGAAGGGACTGCGCTTGGTACTAAAGCCGCTCCCGCATTGACTACAGCACAAACACCTGCGCAAGCTAGTCAGCCAACTGAGAAGACAGGAAGCGAATCCACTTCACGAGAGACAACGAAGAAATAGGAGTCTGGCTGATATACAATGGGCGATCCGCGTAAACCAAAGAAAAGTTATCATAGGCCGAGAAGAATATGGACCTCGGAACAACTTAATACTGAACTTTATATAGTTGGTTCTTACGGCTTAAGAAATAAACGTGAGCTCTGGAAGGCGCAAACAGAGATCGCAAGAATTAGAAATCAAGCGCGCACATTGCTTTCACTTCCAACTGAACTTAGATATGAAAAGGAGAAAAACTTACTGGGCTTCCTTAATAGACTTGGTCTAGTACAAGAATCGGCGTCACTCGATGATGTTTTGAATCTAAAAATTGAAGATATCATTGAGAGAAGATTGCAGACAGTTGTTATGAGGAAGGCGAAAGCCAAGTCGCCCCATCAAGCACGACAAATTGTAGTACACGGACATGTCTCTATAGGCAATAGGATTGTAAACCTTCCGGGATACCTCGTGAAGAGAGAGGAAGAGCCCCAAATTCTATTACACACAGAAATTTCATTGCCCGGATCAGCAAAATAGTGATGATTCTGGTTAGTGTGTTGGATTATCTAGCTACCTCTGTGAGAATATCGACGTGATCTATTTTTCCGTCAGCATTCATGTCAAATCCCTGCACGACTAATGCCCATTCTCTGTCCTCATTATATTTTTTCAAGATCTCTTCACTATAGTTCGTCAAAGCAATTACTGCCGATTTTGTGCCGATTGATCTTACACCTGCAACTATTATGATAGTACCCTTGCCGCTGTAAGGATTTTTGATCTTTGCGATTAAGCCTTGATTATCAAGATTATAGAGTTTAGTAGAGCCCTCGACTAATCCGGACCAGAAATTTGATTCGTTGAACTTTATGGGAAGAAATTTGTTAAATTCAGCTGTTATTATATTTGTGCCAGGTCCACCAATGGAAATTAAATTTCGGCCGTCTAAGACTTTCTCTGCTTTCGCATCAGCGTCCAGCTTTACTACAAATTCAGGAGGTATACTGCTTATGGTACCCAAAAAAAATGCTAGATGTACCGCGTAATGGCCATCTCGAGCAGATGATTTATAGGGTCCATGAGGAGTTGGTGCCCCAACTATTATCAAGCCATCAAAGGAATTATCTATAATGTAGTCGCTAAAAAATTTACGAGCGTGCTCGTGTTTATTCTGCCCCCTATCTCCTATTTCAAGTTCTTTCTCACCCCAGTCTAATTCTACTCCAAACGCAGGGCTTGAAGGTTGATATAACCTAGCTGTTCCCCCTCTAACGCGAGAGATTCCGACTTCCTCTATAGCACCGATGTCCGCTAACTTGTTAATATAATAGTATGCACTCTGCTCATAAATTTTTAATTTCTTGGCAATCTGGGAAGAATACGAAGGGCTATTTGACAATAACCTCATTATTTTCCAGGCTAAAGGATTGGCCAGAATACGCATTTGCTCCGTATTATCAAAAATAAGTATATTCTTTTCAAAATTTTTGAGATCTTTGTTATATATCAGAGTTTTCTTCTGCAACGGACGTATTCCTTAGGACAATTATATAATGGTTTATAGTAGTAACAATAATTATTGAGATAACATTTAAATTGCATTTGATCGACGTTCACGCACATCTTTCAAGTATAAACAAATTATCATAGTGGTACAAGATGAAATTGGGAATTCTTAATAGCTTCTGAGGGGGGCAATAGCTCAAATGTGTTCAATAGTTGGCTATAGGGGGAACTCTTTTGTTGCTCCTGTATTAGTTGAAAGCTTGAAAGCAATGGAATATAGAGGTTATGATAGCGTAGGTATTGCTACGTTTAATGACGATCGTATTCAGATACTAAAGGGTATAGGTAAAGTTAATGATGTAAATAGAACTTTGAAGTTGGCAATGATGCCTGGTTATGCTGGTATAGGTCACACTAGATGGGCTACCCATGGTGCTGTAACTTCCAAAAACGCGCACCCCCATTCTGGATGTTCAGAAGAGATCGCGGTTGTGCATAATGGTATCATTGAGAATTATACGCAATTAAAAGGAGAACTTATGGCCTCCGGACATACGTTCACTAGTGAGACCGATAGTGAGGTTATTTCACACTTGCTTGAAAAGTACTATTCTGAGCAACGCGATGTAAAAAAGGCAATGATTCAGACATGTCAAAGATTGATGGGATCTTACGCGTTTGTTGCAATTTTCAGAGATGGTACTATAAGCGGAGCAAGATATGAAGAGCCCCTTATAATTGGGCTGGCAAATGATGCTTTTTTCATATCCAGCGACGTTCTTGGATTTCTCAAGTATACAGACAAGGCTATTTTTCTAGATAATAGAAATATTGCGATTATAGACAAACAGTTAAGATTATTTGATTTTGAGGGAGCTCCTATTGTTCATCCTGTCACGCAGGTAGCTTGGGAGCTCGGTGCATCAGATAAGGGAAAATATGCACATCATACATTGAAAGAAATTCATGAACAGCCTCTTTGTGTCATGTCGGCTACGTTGCAGAACGAAGAGAGGACACGCATATTTTGTAATATTTTAGCGCGGGCCAATGCCGTATACATTACAGGAAGTGGGACAAGTTATCACGCGGCACTAGTTGCTAAATACCTTTTAGCAAAATTTGCTAAGATACGTGCAGAATCAGTCATGTCCAGTGAATTTCAATATGTTCTCGATTTTATAGATAAAGATTCTGTGCTTGTCGCATTGTCCCAGAGCGGTGAAACTGCTGACGTGCTTCATTCTGTCAAAGAAGCTAAGCAAGCTGGGGCAAAAGTTCTTTCGATCGTAAATATCCCTACCTCTTCTTTGGCACGTAATAGCGATTCATTCCTTAGTATAAATTGCGGCCCTGAAATAGGGGTCGCAGCGACGAAGAGCTTTACTGGTCAGCTATCAGTACTGTACCATATCGTCAATTTGATAAGTGGTAGTAAGATAGGATTTGAGTCTGATAAGCAACAAGTTAGTACAGCAATAGAACATATGCTTGGTTATGCACTTTCAATCGAGACGATTGCAGAAAGTCTTAAGGAAGCCAAAGATATCTACATTGTAGGAAGGTCGATACACTATCCAGTTGCCCTAGAGGCTGCACTTAAAATAAAGGAACTTACGTACATTCACGCAGAGGCTGTAGCAGCGGGAGAGTTAAAGCATGGTCCACTTGCACTCATCGATAAAAGCTCGTCAGTTATAATGATCAACCCATCTGACGCTACATACGATGACATGATTTCTTCCGCACACGAAATAAAGGCTAGAGGTGCCACTCTAATTGGTGTCTCAAACCTACCAAATGACGTTTATGATAAGATGATACAAATACCAGAAATGAAGGATGTTTACTATCCTATTATAGAAGTCATACCACTTCAGCTGCTTGCCTATAGCTTGGCAGTTACTAAAAACACCGATCCTGACTACCCTCGTAATCTAGCTAAATCAGTTACTGTAAGATAACACATAAATTGTAACGGTTGATAGGCTTGGGTGGAATGGCGATTTACATGTAGGGTCAACGATCCGTTGCACTGCGTCGAATGTATGGTTCTAATGAAACCTTTGGGTTCACAGATAATGCAGTAACACTGGGAAACATCTAGTACGCCAACACTGGGATCCTCGATAACTTTTGTGTGATTCTACTTTCACGTTCTATTCAAGGCTAAAATTTTGTTCAAGACTTCGCCAAGTCAAAAGTCCATCTAAACCCGACAAATGAATTAGTAGCAAGATTCAGTTGAACGCAATCGATTGCTAGAGTTGAGTTTGAAAACATCGGTTCCGATCATTCCCTCAAAGTACTACTTCGCAAATTGATCTAAAGTAAAACTTTTAAATATAGAAGCCCCATCTTGTGGCTCGATTGTGAACGGATCACACGAAAGGGATTATGATCTTATAGTGGCTGGCGGTGGCCTAGCTGGCATGATAGTCGCAACATCTGCCGGCTATTATTCGCACAAGGCTCTTCGTATTCTTGTCGTTGATAGAAATCCTTCGTTAATACTGGGTAGGAAAACGATCTCTGGCTGGATATGCGGCGACGCCGTAGGAAAGAACACAGTGGATTACATGTCAAGTCGTCTCGGTATCGAGTGGGGCTATCCCGAGATTGAACATAGAGTGAAAGGGGTGATTGCATACTCGCCTGATCATCAAACTGCTCTATCTTTCGACGGGGAAGGCTATCTTCTAAACAGAAAGATCTTACCGCAGAGACAAATGAAGGATGCAGTAAAACTCGGAGTAGAAATAAGAGAAGGAATCGCACTACGTGGGTTAATCATAGACCAAGATACTGTAATAGGCGTAGAAGGAGATGATTTAATCAGAAAAATACCATTTAAAAAGACAGCCAAGCTGGTAATTGACTGCACTGGAGTTACCTCAGTTTTGCGTACAAATCTTAGAATAAAGTCTTTTATCCAACAAAGGATTGATAGAGATGACCTTGAGGCTACCGGGAGATATATATTCAATTTTAACGAAGCCAGGCAAGACCAAACCTACTTTGATCCAAACTATTGTATTATCCATTTAGATCAGAAACTAGCGCCCGGTGGTTATGGCTGGGTATTCCCTAAAGGAAATAATAAAGTTAACATTGGATTGGGAGTGCAACAGAAAGCATTAGCAAAACTCAATAAAGAAATAAAAGTCCATAAGGATTTGAAGACACTCATTGACGAATACGTCCAGGTTAATCCTGTAATCGAAAATCCAAAAATTTCAGATTGTGAAATGGATGATGGAAATGCGTGGGGAACTTGGCAAGTTTCTGTGAGACGTCAGAACGATTGTATGGTTGCAAATGGCTATATGCTTGTAGGAGATTCTGCTTGGATGCCAAAGCCTCTTGATGCTGGAGGCATCGGCCCTGCAATCATCGCTGCCACTATTGCAGGGAAGGATGCTGTCGAAGCAATTGAAATGGGTGACACTTCAGAAGACGGCTTGTGGAAATACAACACAGACTTTGTTAATGATTACGGGTACAAAACTGCTGGATTAGAGGTATTTCGACGCATGTTACAAGGTTTGTCGAATGACCAGATAAACTACGGTATGAAGCATTTTCTATCGAAAATGGATGTCGATAAGATCACAAATGGAGAACATCCACAGTTTAGTGCTTTAAATAAATTAGATATCTTGATAAGAGGCGCGCTTAACAAGAAATTAGCAGAGAACATGAAATACACTGCAAGCGTAAATGAAAGATTGATGTTACATTATCGTAATTACCCGAATTCTCCAGCAGGGTTTCCTCACTGGGAAAAGCTATTGAAAAATATACTTCAAGAGACATTCACAAGGTTTAGTTAAGCATCAACTGTTCACGGGTAAACCCGTACGAGAAAAAGTGTGGCCTAGAACGACTACTCACGAACTATGGTCGGCTTTGCAAAAGGATGTTCTCTAAGTTGCTTATGGCTCTTAACATCAGTCCTCTTCTTGTTTCTTCAGCTATCACTGCACGAATGTCTTCGATTAGCATTCTTGCAACATCCAACTTTCGTCGAAACCCCGGAATCAGATTATCGTAAACGCCAAATGGATATATCACACTGTAGATTTCCTGCATGATGTCGAATAAACTTATTGCAATGTCTACTCTACCTTCTCTTAATTGATCATAGATCATCCTCTTGATTTCACCAATGCTGTCCGCTAAACCGGTGACATAAGAGGTACCTGTGACACCGAGTTCTATCATGTTGGGTAACGCTTTTCTTTCTAAAATGGATTTCAATGTATATGCTTCTACTAATTCTTGTTCAGCTATAGCAATGTACTTTATGAGATCTGTCTTGGCATGTGTTCTTAATTCGTCTAATCTTAATCTAGCATCCTTAATCATTCGTTCGGCTTCCATTGTTTCACGGCGATGCAGTCCAACAATAGATTTGCTACAGAGAATAATCACCTCTCGACTCCTTTTAATCAAGTCCTCACGTCGCTCTTCTATATCCTTAAGATTCGCGTTAATCTCTTCTAGGGAAGCTTTTAGACCGCTAAGCATGCTATTATTATCTGATTGAATTTAATAAAGACGTTACCGTCGCAAACATAATGCCTAATGAGAGTATGCTACACATTCTACGCCATATATTTAGCACACACGTTATTCAATATTAGAGAATGATTAGGCACATTATCTACAGGTACCTACAATTACAGGCGAGTACTAAACTATAGAATCTGTATATGGACGGTGAGGACACGATTATTAACAATTCAAAATAACATTTAAAATAGGAGTAGGATGATGCAACTTATGGCTGCCAGGAAAACCACTTCCAGAAAAAAAAGACTAGTGAGACGAACCAAACAAAATCGGCCGGTCCCGGCTTGGGTCACAATTAGGACCCACAAGCACGTAAGAACCAATCCTAAGCGAAGATTATGGCGTCGAACGGATGTGAACGTTGGTTAGAGGTGTTAGATTAATGTCAAGGAGCGAGGGATCGGAGTCACAGGTATTTACAATTAATCTCGGTAGGGCCTGGTTAACTCCACAATATAAGAGGACAGACAGGGTAATGAACATAATAAGAGACTTTGCCAAGAAGCATATCAAGACTGACGACATAAGGATTGATCAGGATTTGAATAGACAAGTATGGAAGACAGGCCGTAGGAATCCTCCAAGGAAAATTCGGGTAAAAATCATTAAAGATGAAGATGGAACTGCCGTAATATCTCTCTATGAAGTGGCCAAAACGGAATCTGAGGAAAGCAAATCGGAAGAGGAAGAAAAAAATTCGGACGCAACTTCAAGCGACACGAAGCAAATTTAATAAAAGACCAAACACAAACGCAAATGACATGATCGAACCTATGTGTGCCTTTTATTTACTGGACTCGCTGGCAAATAGCAGGATAATTTATTGACATTATTCTATGAGGATTTAATGGAGTTGGCCTATAAATGCTGCAGAATTCCTTGTAAATCGGAAGACTAGGGCTCACCTTAACATTTTTTATCATATTTTGGCATTTTGCAAGCATTTAACAAACCGTGCGATGTGATTTGGGAAATATCTCAGAATGTGCTCTATGTGACAGCATATTGAAGGCCCTAAAAATACCATGGTAGCGATCTATCCTTCCAACTTATCCATCTTCTAGCTCCCATTGGCTGGATTGACTTTTACGATGGAAGTTTTTAGTAGTAGAAAGGCAGGTTTACTGTAAGATGTGGCCCTAACCCAATCAACTGGCTGAATCCTTTTTCGTGGACTCAGAATATATGATACATAATTACCTCACAAATCCTATTTGACCTATTTGACGAGCTATTTGACCTATTTGACGAGCTATTTTGATGGTGTCTGAAGTACATTGTTATATGCTATTACCGGAATCAGGTAATAGAGGATTTC
>Ga0193701_1000030_pt1 | contig 33922 bp, 31 predicted proteins | sample U3s2metaG_FD_143055 | JGI IMG/M metagenome (GOLD analysis project Ga0193701, IMG submission 143055) | Soil microbial communities from a riparian zone of the East river system, Colorado, United States - U3s2 | ecosystem: Environmental > Terrestrial > Soil > Riparian zone | place: USA: East River...
GTAACGATTAATATAAGAGGATTTCCACTAGCAGTTTAGTTTTGTTTTTATTTTCAATAACGAAGTAATTTTGATTTTTCCATATTGTAGGTCATCGTCTTTCTGCTTTTTTGTGACAAATTGGAAAGAATAAATCATTTCAATCAAAAGGGATGAAGATTGAACCGAGCTGTTTGATCCGATGGTTCTCTAAACTCTTACTGAATTTATGCTAAAAATATTAGGTGTAGGTTGAATGCCATGATTGCAGTTCTAGTTAGATAGAGAGAAGAAATACTGAAAAGTCTTGGCAATAAACTACAAAACATAAATTATTTACTCTTAATGACGTTTTGGACAGAAATCTTGAAACCAGATGGATTCACTCCATTTCAGCCTGGATTATGGGTTTTTACGGTAATAAATACCATTTAATGCCAAAGGTTATATATGGCGATGTCCATATAGATAGTATGTCAACCAAAAAAGAACAAGAAACAACCACAACATCACAATTACAACGAGAACAGCAAGAAGCCGTCAACAAAGCATTAGACGAAACCAAATTTGATATCAAAAAGGCAACAAATGAAGCAAAGAAGGAAATTCCACGCTATACAGAAGCTGTCAGTGAATATCAAGAGCAAACCATCGAAGCCGCTAGAGACATAGCAGAGACTTACATTGAATCTCAAAAAGAGATAATTAACGCGTTCCAATCTGCTTACGGTCCATATGTAGAAACCTTCTATTCAAGAACTTGGAGCCCAGTAATCTCCTCACGAAGGATATCTGAAGTGTATGCAAACGTAGTCAGTAACCACGCTGATAACTTCGTTACAGCAACAAGGTTAACAAATAACATGGTCTTTGCGGGTATGGAAGCATTCAAAACTTCACTCCAACAGACAAAGGAAATTGTAAAGGACCTGTCCAGACTGAGCGTTAATACTGCAAAAACCTTCGAACAGACATCAAGAGAAAGCTCGAGACTAAGCACAGTTTGAAATTCCAAGTAGAAGCGTAAGAACCAAGACAAAAGAAGTAAATAATCAGAGAAATAGCTCTTCCATGGCCTTAGAGCCCATTATCTCTGGCCGCAACCCGATGACGGAGATGCACATACTTACAGAAAGAATTGTTTAGAGAAACGTGTAGCTCCATTTTTTATTCTTTTTTTAATACTATAATTGCGAAGGGAGTAAATCACACTAGACTATTCTTATGATAGGCTAATAGTGCTTGAGGGGTATAGAATTGTTGTGCTTAACTAAAGGTAAGTCAGAGTACATATAAGAGGATTTGTAAGTCTCAATTCGATATTTTTTATGAACAGACCAAAAGGCAAGCATAGTTACAGAATCACTTTTACGGTCGTTTGTCTTCACTATAATCATGGCTTGTTTGTCACTCTACGAAACAACATTCTACTCTTCAATTCATTGAGGATAGATCTGTCTAATATGCATTCATATCCTTATGACCACCAATATTGGCTTTCTTTGAATTTTGTAAACCGTAAGGAAGAGGATTTCCAAATACATTATTCTGGAAGTTTGACCGGATTCTCAAAGCTTCCTAGACATATAGATGATTTTTTTCAGTTTAACAAAGCATATTGTCATCGCATATGTCTTCTACGACTATTCAGAAATTTTTGACATAGATTTATGAATGATAACCCATTAGAATAAAATTGATGAAGTTGATTAAGTGTACCACACTTTTTGATGGAGTTTGTGAAAAGAGAGAGTCTTTTATTGGATTTGAAGGTACAGAAATAAAGTACGTTGGAAATAATAAGCCGCTAGGAGAGGGAAGTAGCGAGATAAAATCTGAAGGCAATCATATCGTTGTTACACCGGCGTTCATTGACTCGCATAGTCATATTGGCATGGTTAGGTCAGGCGAACCAGATAAAGAAGAAGAAGCTAATGAGCGTATGAATTCTGTATACCCTTTGGTAAATGCCTTACATAGTGAAGAAGTTAACGTTCACCTGAATATCTAATGGTTGCCCAGAATGAAATTATGCTAACAGAAGAGATTGAATCAAGAATGGAGCTACTCAGATAGCCCATAATACAGATAAAAATAATGTTTGCAAATGAGATAAGTGTAAAGTACTCAGAAAAGAGAAGGGTATGTATAGCATTAAGTAAAATCACCTGTTCCTCAGCTGATAAAGCGACGTCCTCCTTGCACAAAATAAGAAGTATCATATCGAGATCGAATTATGTTGTAGTGAAAGTATTACGAGTCGATCTTTTTTCTACCTTCCTTTCTATCTATCTAGCTATTCATCTTTTTTGCCTTGTCAGAAGGACTAATCGTTCTACATCGTTGGGATTTAGATACACTTCTCCTTTCATTGATTCTTTGATGCCTAATATCGGTTCTCTGCATTCTGGACACATTTGATAATATGCAAATACGCTGTTATTTTTCCCATTTTTGCCGATAAGAACATTGTTCATGTGAGGGTAAAAATTAGTTTGACAAGTCGGACAGATCATTTGTAACTATTTATTTATCACATGATACTTAAGATCTTCTAAATTAACCATAAGAATATTTAATGCATTTTAATAGGTCGAAAAGCTGCTAAGAAATTGTTATCAATTAATAATGAGCAACTGAGCAAAAAATAATGTTCTAAATCTTTATGTCTTATCTAATTAAATAAGATTTTGAAAGGAAGAGGATACCATCTGAATAACGGATCCCGATCTGATATCCTTTCATTAGCTGTTCTGCTATTGTATTTCACAAGTCAGATCGGAATCACTATTTTTCTGAGCATGCATTGAGGTCAAAAGATAAGACATCTGTATCCATCTGATTCCATGTGGTAATTAAGATTGTACAAGAGAACTGTAACTACTTTAACCATTTCGGAAATAATCATTAGAATGAAAAAATGTGGTAATATTATGAAATATTCTTATTCCTGTCATCAATCTCTTGACGCCTTTTCTGAAAGTCACCAATATCGTGAATGGGCCCCATTGAAGGATTACTACCAGTATAATCACCCATGATTCCCAATACATAATCAAAGTCATTTAATTTCTTGAGAATTTCTAGTCTTAATCTTAACTTTGTTGGTATCTCTGATTTCAACCTTAGAGCCAGCTCAATCGTTAAAAGAATTTAATGAGGTGATCCACATTTCTTCCTCTTATTCTTATTCTCCTTTTTCTACTATTGTGATAAATTTCTAGTAGGCATGGATAAATTAAACAACCTAACCAGAAGATTTGTTCTCTCTTTCTTTGGACCCATGATGATCATCCGGATATGCTTCGTCCACCAATTTATTAGCAGGCTCACCTGTGGGCAATGGGTCATTTCTATTTACTTCGTACTTGAATATTTCTGGGAAGTCCATATCCAAAATTACATTTCTACCAACTGCAATTATCTTTGACTTGGGAATATCATATCTATAACCGTGATCACCAAATACCACTATTTTGTCGTCTGTTTCTTTCATTATATAACCAACGTGGTCCTCATTCTTTGCTCTTACACCCTTATTAAACAGAGATTTTGGATATTCCTTTTCATAGGAGCTGAGATCAATCCGTGAAGAGGGCGAAGTCCATGGGTCTTCATGACTCGCAGGCATAGGGGCCTCACGATTAACCTTATACTTATTTACTATGTCGTTAAATTTGAGACCTATCAAGACATTACCCCCAACTTGCTGAATTTCTGAAATTGGAATATCATATCTTTCATGTTTCCCACCAAATACTATAATTTTGTCGGGTGTTTCTCGTACAACATGTCCTATATCTGGTGAATCCAGGGCCTTTACACCTTTGTTGAAATACTTCCCAGATGTCATAGTACTCTATTAGTTGATCACGTTGATAATATACTTTCTTAAAATCATCAGTTTAGATGGTAGTGGCTTTCCCGATGCTGTTATGATGGCGATAATGTATTCTGATCGTTATCTGCTCAACAAAACTCATCGTATTGGGAAGAAATCTGCCAGTATCAGGATTGGTGGTAGAATCTGCTCCTACCTGTGAGGGTATCCTATTCCGTTATGCTTTCTTTCGACAAGAATGACACAGCCATTTTTTTTCCTTTCTAATCGAGAAAGTTCACTCCTAAAAACCCGCTGTCCATTATTGACTGCCACATGACTGCAGTCACTTCTGAAGTAACTGCAGTAACTGCAGTAACTCCATCTGAAAGATTTAAAACTCATCTAGTATATACCTGATATTCTAGCTTAAAAAAAGAAATGAAAAATGTATAGATGTAAATTTATCAAATATATAGATATGTAAGATTTTCATCAGGTATGAATAACTTTTATAATATATTCGACTTACTTAATAGCTCATAAAAAAGTACTTCATTAAACGAGAATAATGCATGCCTACTATTTTTATGTAATACAATTTTATACCTTTTACCTTGATAGGCTGTGTTCCTTTCCTAATATTTTCATATTTTTACTTTACTTTTGCAGAAGCTACAAATTATTATTTTTGGTAAAATGATAGAATTGCTTTCTCCATATCATCCTCGAATTTTCTTAACAATCTATCGAAACTCTCGTGTAGTTCTTTTACTCTTTTCTCTGTCTCCATCCTAAAACTTTCCATATCAATGGCACTATACGCATGGTAGTATCCACCTTCTTTCAGTGTCTTTGTATCTTTTATACAAATGCCTAAACCAACCAGCTTCTGCAAAGACCTGAAAATGGTACTTTTATCTCTGTCTGCTTTTCTGGCAAGCTCTTCCATAGTTAAAGGCTTCTTATTTTTAATTAAAAAAAATAATAGGTCTAGTTCTAATGGCGATAAATCATACAGATAAATGAATAGATCCTTTACGGTAGAATTCATACGTGTAATTGCGCTGATAGGAGATGAAGGCATAAAGCTATCGTATAAATAAAGAAGCTAATTCTATTTATAGGTATTGGGCAGATTTGACTTAAATTGGTAAGTATTGCTGTCTATGCCCAATACCGTAAAACCTTAATAAGGGACCATTAGTATAGATACTAGTAAAGGAAAAGAAGATGAAAAACACTAAGCAATACAAGAGCTGGCTTTACAACGAAAGTAACAATCCTACTAGAAAAGTCCAGAGAATGGATTCTACTGCAGATGTTCTAAATGCTATATCAGATGATAAATCATTAGCTATCCTTAGATCTATTGCTATAGCTAGTGCGGATAGTGGAATTCTTATTTCTAATTTAAATCTCACTCGTAAGCAATATTATTCAAGACTTTATAATTTGGTCAGGGCCGGACTAATTAGAAAAGAGAAAAGAAAACATTTCCTTACCTCATTTGGCAAGATAGTTTACGGTGCTCAACTTACAATTGGAAGGGCTATTAGTAATTCATGGAAACTTAAGGCAATAGATTCCATCGGAACGTCAGGTAATCTCCCATTAGATGAACATCTAAAGATTATTAATACAATAATAGACGATAAAGAAATCAAGGAAATCTTACTTTCAAAGTCTAGCAATCTACCGGCGATTGCTATGAATGACAACAAATTGAGTCCTGATGATAATGTTGAAAATCGATATATCAAATGTACGGGGAATTAAAGAACAACTGTCCTCAGTTAATTCTTCCCCACATACTAGATATAACGAATTAGAGTCATATCGAAGACGAATCCTCATAGTGGACGACGAGTACGACCTTACGTTAACCTTCAAATTTATCTTACGGGATAATGGATACGAAGTTTGTACATACAATGATCCTGAGTTAGCATTATTGAATTTTAAGGCAAATTTTTACGATATGATACTCCTAGACTTCAAAATGCCAAAATTAAACGGTTTTCAACTATCTAGAGAACTGAGAAAGAAGGATAATGAGGTTAAGATTTGCTTTTTTACAGCCTCTGAAGATGTTGATTATGATGAATACAAAAATCTACTTTCTTTATCAGTCGAGGAAAAGTGTTTTATCAAAAAACCAATTGACATGCATCAATTGTTATGGCTAATCCATCGGATTTTGGGGTAAAAAATATAGATCAATCAACAAATCTATTTTTTGCTAGCCTCCTCTGCATCCATTCGAAGATCACGGTTTTCTCTTCAATTCTTGTCTATTCCTGAAATCTACTGCTACTGATTCTTTTGCTGGAGTCTTAGCTCTTGTACTTTAAAACTGAGCCTTTACGTTATTTCCAAATCTTGAAAGATTGATTATAGAAAAAAGCAAACCGAACCTGGAAGCGATAATTTTTATACGCCCGTTCCAGTGACGCTTTTGGCTGACTTATATTTTGAGTACTTATTTCTGTAAACTGTTGTCCTATCATGATTGATCCTAGACTACTGGATATAACTTGCAACACTATAACTGTTGATTACGCAAGATCAGAACTTTATATATAAATCTTCAATTAATCAGATCATGAAAATAAGATCAAAGCTTTTCGTGCTATTGGTATCTCTTATACTAATAACTTTACTTGCTGCAACCTTTGTTTCTATAAATGTGTTTTCCACGGCTATGATAAGAGAAATCAAAGCTCATTTAGAAGATAATACAGCTAATTTTATGAATAGAATCTCCGTGGATACGTCTAACAGAGTATCCGATATTAGATTCCTTGGAGAGTCTATGAATATTTTTCTAAACCAGTCTGGCACCGATCTGGTAAAAAAGTCAGAACTTCTAAAAAAATTCATCGCTACCCATAAAGATTATTCTTCCGTTTCAATTTACAATAAGACAGGAGTAAAAATTGCAGATAACAAAGGTATTCGTCTGAGTAAAAATGTGTCAAATGAATCCTTTTTCAAAAATGCGATTCAAGGATATATTTATAGAGACGATACTCAATCAAATTATTTAAAACCCTCAAAAGATAAAGAGATCGTTTTGTCTGGCCCTTTATATGATAAAGCAGGAAAGATAAATGAGATTCTAGTTTTTAGGTATCCACTAAATAATAATATAATTGAACGTCCAGGTATTGACTCTCAAAGTAAACTGGGAGTTAACCTGTTATCGGGTGACGGCAATGTCATATATTCTAGCTATGATAACACAGCTCTAGCGAATGCTGGCGCTGCAACCCGTTTTGCTCACCTGCCAATATATCATCAGATAAAAGATTCTAACAATATAGTGGAAAGTGCAATATCCAAAGATATTGGATCCCCTTCTGGAAATACGTTATTTGTTGCAGCAAAGGAGAGCGGTATTATTCGAAGTCCTGATTCTATCAAAAACAAATGGGTGTTGATCACAGCTATGAATACACAAGAGGCGTTTAAAGAAGTGTTGAGCTTAAGAAATATGTTTATTATTATTACTGCTATAGTCTTGGCGATTTCAATAATTGTTATCTATATTGTTGTAGATCGAGCCATTTCTTCACCTCTCACAAAGCTCAAGAATGCAGCAATAGAGATAGGCAAGGGTAACTTAGACCTTGTAATTACGTCTCCTTCTACTGTTGATGAAATAGGAGAATTATCTTCTCAATTTGGAAAAATGAGAGCAAGAATAAGAGCGCGCACGGAAGAACTTATGAGAAAAGACAAAGAGCTCGAGACTGCAAATCGGGCATTACTTGAAAATGAAAAGTCTAAAGATGAATTTATTTCTATGGTAAGTCATGAATTAAAAACGCCAATTGTTCCTATCAAGCTCTATTCTGATATGTTAGCAAAGTCGGGATTTATGGGTAATCTAAACCAAAAACAACACAAGGCTGTACAAACAATTCGTAAATGTGTTAGCAAGTTGGAACTCTTGGTTAATGACATATTAGATGTATATAAACTCGATATGGGGAAGTTAAAGTTCTCAAAACTTGACATAGATATTGCCGGTTTGGTAGATGAAACGATTCTAGAACTTAAACCTCTGACCAATGAAAAGCAGATTAAACTCGAAGCTGATTTCAGAACTAAAGGAACTGTTTATTGTGATCCAAAGAGGATAGGTCAAGTATTTTCTAATTTGATTAAAAACTCAATAGATTTTGTGCCAGAGAAAGATGGAAAAATAATCGTAAGAAGTGAGGAATTCAAAGACTCCAACAATAATATTTCTAACGGGTCTTCTGCTCAATCTTCCCCATCCGTGTTATTTACCATAGAGGACAACGGTATTGGAATCTCCGAAGGATTGGTCGACAAATTATTTCAGAAATTTTATCAGATTGATACTGATTCTACAGTAAAACATGGAGGTACCGGTCTTGGGTTAGTAATATGTAAAGGGATAGTGGAAGCTCACAGAGGAAAAATATGGGTTGACATAACTTATACAAAAGGAGCATCTGTGAAATTCACTTTACCAAGAAAATCCGAAGACTAACAAGGTGATGAGTAGCTTTTATTTATTGATGTTTTAGGATGACACCGATTCCTTATATCCTGAACAAGCAGTTGATAATAATAATTTTACGAATATGAAGCGTTAGAATAAATTATTTAGGCCAAGATTTTGTGGGTTTCATATATTCCATAACAGACCTTCTATGCTCATAGGATAAAAATCATGACATTCTCACAGTAGTACTAGTACGTTCTATGCTTCTGAATTTCCTTCAGAGCTTCAAATAATTTTTTCAGCTGATTTTTGGTGGGATTAAGATCTTCAATCTCCTTCAGACCTACCATGAGTGTCTTTAGTCCGCTGTAGATCTCTTTATCTTCTAGAGTATCAACAAGCGCCTCAACCCCGAATGGTTTTTGCATTAACTCCACAACTCGCTTCAGCTGCTTTATCGAATCTTCCAAAGCCTCTTCTAGGTATGCTGAAGCAAATATTATTCTCTGGTCTGGTTTAAGTTCAAGAATCTCTTTTGCAACTTGTAACCCGTCCTTCTTTGGCATTTTATAATCTAATATCACGGCGTCAAACGGGGTGTAGTTGTGATTTTTTTTACTCCTCTGCGATTTTATATGCTTCATTTCCTCATTATATCTCTTTAGACATTCTTCTCCGTTCTTAGCAAGGATGACTTCATGCTTCCTACTTTCAAGAGCATCTTTGTAAGATTCTGAGATATCAACATCGTCTTCGGCTATGAGGATCTTCATAATAGCGATATGCTAAATTATTATGCAACTCGTTATTAACATTTTGTGAACGCAAAAACAACGATAGTAATAAATATGCTTACTCTACCCTCAAATCAGTTCTCTGGCTTGTTTATAATTTAGAGCATTATTTTTTTAAATTTAGAAAAGAGATCAAACAAACCTATCTACCTCAGAATTTTGGATTTGGTTGGGCGTTACACATGTGTTTGCCAATAATCAATAGATGCTAGCGTGATAGATTACATGACAAAACGCAGACTTTTCTTACTTTAGGTGTTGCATTATGGTTTGATGATGAAACCATCTATACTTGTGCCCGGCCAGCACTGATGAGTAAGACTCATCTTCCTCCCTGTCTACTGGTTATGTGTTCTTTAGTTATTACTCTCTAGCATATTTAAATTGCTGAGGAAAATAATATAATGCGACGTTACAATTCTCAAGCGTATTGCTGCGTTGTTTTAGTATAACAAGTTCTTTATCTCTAGACAAAAAGAAAAAAACAAAATCGGTATTAAAAACCTATGAAATTTAGATTTTAACTTCAGAATAATAATACTGTCCAAGGATCAGCCAATTTACTCATTTACTTACAAAAAGTCATTCAATTCTTATTTTTTCTAATCTAATAAAATATTTTCAACCTGTAATCAATCCCTTATATTAGAAAGCGTTATCAACATTCTAGATATACTAGATATGATGCATGATTCCGACAAGGTAATGGACATCAATATTGGTCCTCTTTTCGAGGAAGAAGTACCAATGGCCGATCGTATCTTTCGATTAGCATTTGGGACATTCCTTGGTTTGGCAGATCCGATGACATTCTTTGGGGACGCTGATTATGTTCGTACCCGCTTGCTGGCCGACCCCTCTGGTGCTCTTGCCGCCAAGACCAATAGTGGAGAACTAGTAGGTTTTAACTTTGTTACTAACTGGGGTAGTGTGGGTTTTTTTGGACCGTTGGTGGTACATCCAAAATACTGGGATAAAGGCATAGGTAAGCGGCTTCTCGAACCGACTATGGATATCTTCAAAGAACGCGGTAACAAGCATTTGGGTCTTTTTACCTTTGCGCAAAGTCCAAAACATGTAGCTCTATATCAGAAATTTGGCTTCTGGCCAAGATTTCTCACCGCGGTTATGTCAAAACCTATCGATATAGGTGAAAAAAGATACGATACTATCACTAATTCTAGAAATTGGTACTGGGATAAATATTCCGAAGTAGCTGAGAGTGATCAACAAGAGGTAGTCAATCAATGTCGTTCAGTCACAAACTCAGTGTATGAAGGATTAGACCTGCAACATGAAATTCGCGCCATTCGCAACCATAATCTAGGCGATACTCTATTACTCCGCTCTCGTAAAAAACAAGGTAAGGTGGTCGGCTTAGCTGCATGTCATTCCGGACCAGGTACTGAGGCTGGTAGTGGCTCATGCTATATCAAATTTGGGGCAGTATTTTCAGAACCTAACAAAGAACAGACCTTTGAGGGCCTTCTGGGTGCGTGCGAGTTGTTTGCTAAAGAAAAAGGCCTCTCTAGAATTGTTGCGGGAGTCAATACAGGCAGATCTGAGCTATACAAAAAAATGTTATATTATGGCTTTCGTTCCGATATGCAAGGAATATCGATGCATAAACCAAACGAACCTGGTTATGATTTGGCTGATATCTATACAATTGATGACTGGCGATAATACTCATCAACGTCTTCAAACATTCAGGGATCAGAATGATTTAGTAGCCAACATATAATATCAAAGGGTGCTCTTATGGCGTGCATGATGATGATCGCATCATCAGCTTTTCCCGCTTAACGTGTGCGATCATAACGTTTATCTCTAGTTTTTTTTGCTCTCTTCCCTTATGGCCCTGAAAGTTGACATCGAGGAGAATTTTACTCTTCAGCATATTTATCTAAGGGATAAAATTTGAGACATTTATGTAAAGATAGGCGCATATCATTATATCGACTATTCATGCCACATTTTTTAGCCCTGCTGCACCAGAAGTTAACAAAAATAGGTTGGCGAATATAGGTGTGAGGGGTAATATGACACATAAGGATAGATCGGGTAGTTAGCCTGCCTGCAAACCAACGGATCACCTAGCCGGTATTTGCCGAAGAATCTTAAGGCATATTTCAACCAGTGATGTTCCGCGTTTTACTTTGGTTTGACATTAGACTACTATGTTAACAAATAATATTCAGTATAATTTCCCAATTTCTTTTTATACATGGACAATATTTAGAATATAGGAATTCGCTAACCTTGGCTTTGGGTACTATACTCTCGAGTGCAACATTTTGCTCTTTTTATGTGTTATCGATAGTTAGGACCGAATCGAGTCATAAATGGAGGATCAGATAAAAATGGACAAAAGTAGTTCGCCACCAGATATGAAATTAATAACAGTCGGATGTATTCTCTTTCTTTTAGTGTTTGCAAACTCAATGATGAATTACAGCTATGCTGTCCCACCGCAGGCTCCCATAAAGCCATCTATAATGATAACTGCAAATTCGAGCAGCCTGTATACAATTCCTTCCACCTTCGTTAAAGTTGATAGGTTTAGTGCAAATTATATTATAGCTGGCAAAATTTCTTCAATAAATGCTTCAAGGGAATTGATTATGTCAACAATAGCCGACGATTTCGATAAGAATCCGAATATTGGCTACGTAGTGAGCAACAGCAGCTCATTGAATCCCAGCTCTCAACCAGGGCTACCGAATCCATTCGTCAGTATGGACATAATAAACCAGAAGATTACGAATGGAATTCGGGACGCTATTATCGCTACCTCTGCAACTAGTGCCGCAGGAAAAAATGTGGAATTAAAATGTACATTTGGAATGATCTTGTCTGATTTTAAGTGCTCGTAATTCTTTATAGAAGTGAAGGTACAATGAATAAACATCAAAGTTACGACCTTAAATAAAAATAAAGCAGATAAATTAGTTAGACAGGTAAGCAGGCCATCATCACTTCACTATGAAGAATTAAAGCGATTAAAAATAGGCTACCTGAACTAGGAAAGAAGATGCTGTGAATCTGTTACAATTGCTTTTCGAACTTAACATTAATGGCAACAAGACTTTTCTGCATCATGATAAAAATCATTAAAATAAAGCTCGACTCATACAAGGTCTTGATATATGAAGCTAGCGAAGCTAGGCAGTAATGCATCAATCATTATTGGGTTGATAATGGTGATCCTAGGGATAATATTTCTATTACAAAGTAAATCAGTTGTCGGTCCGTCGGCTTCATTTATGTATAGTAATCCTGTATGGACAGTAAATGGCTCCATAATAACTGGGACAGGATTATTTGTCGTTGCAATAGGGGTGGTCACTAGATACTTTACTTGGCAATAAATTTGGTATTTGTAGCGACTACCGTTCCTCGATTATACGACTTCCAAATTCCTCCTCATCAATGAGCTGAAAGACGTAGAAATATCTATGGAAGAGATGCGAAAAATGCTTGTTATTGCGTATAGAAAAAAATGAACAGCTATTCAGTATTGATATAATACATACTTTTATGAAATAAAATTCTCGATGACACTGAATAAACATATCACTTTCAATTAATGAGTATCCAGTACTTATACAGTTACTAACTCTAGTAACAGTATGTGTGGCTTGCACGTACATGTTATATGCTACGAGTAGGAGTTGAAACCTCTTCCTTTTGTCGATGCACTGATTCAGAAGCTAAAGTCTACCCACGAAGCATGCGCTGAAGCATTTAGATAAACGAACTATCTTTTCTCTCTTGGCTCAAACCCCAGTTCAGCGTTTGTGATTATAATCAAATGTACATGATTCGTTAGGTAATATAGGAAAGTTGGAAAGTTCTGTATTCTAACAAATGGGACATCTATTTTCATGGTATGTTGCACACCAGAAACATGTGTCACATAAGTCGAATATGGTCTCGCTTTGTATTGAATTTTGTTGTTGGCTATTTATGTAAGTTTGTTCTCTTGTGGATATGCGTGGGTATGAACTATCATGACTAGCCATTTCCCAATTCTAATTCTAATATTAGAACACCATTCCTATAATTTTTACTATATCCTATGGAATTAAAGCGATATGGTGTGGACTTTTTCACTTGAGAAAGTGAAACACCATTATTTTCCACGTTTGTGATAGCTAGAATAATAATATCCACCAATAAAATCTTCTTCAGAGAGCTTGGAAGACTAGACATACAATATCTTTAGGGCCCAAGAAAACTATTCAAATATAATCATCTAGTATGGATTTATGGAAGGTATAATTATTCATGGAGATTCTGAAGATCAATGCAGGCTTTATTAACGACACCCAAGATTCGACCATCGAATAGAAAGATAAGACTTCATAACAAATTATACATACATCATACATCAAACTCAAGATTTTAAAGATTGATATGATAATTACCTTTAATCTAGAATATAGAGGAAACTATGACATGGAGGTATTCTGAACAATGGGAGATACAAAGACTAAAGAACATCATAATATTCTCTTGGGACAATGAGACAAGAAAAAAGGCAGTTGATACATTAGCCTCATATCGTAAAAATGCAATACCTACTTTAGCAGATATTGCTTCTTGGACTGCATGGGATAACGAGCTCGAGAATATGTCTTAGATAAAATAAGACAAATTAAAGAAGGTATTATTTAGACCTCTAATCACCTAACCCCTAGTTAATAGATGCTCTTTACTAGCCTAGACACTCAGGTCCAAACTATAGCACACTTACCTGACGTTAGAATCTATCCGATAGAGACGCGACTGCCGTAACGATAATAGAGTATGTTTTTAATTAATGACTATGCTCAAATCAATGGATAAGATAAGCTTCCAAAAGCATAAAGTCAAAACTGAAGAAGGAAATTCAGACGAAGAAAAACGAATAGGCCAGACAGCGTTATCTTTTGAGGAAGTATGCCCTACTTGGTCTAGAAAGATAAAGCTCGGATTAAACAAAGTAGATGATCATGTACTTTCTCATGATTCTAAATATTGTCTTGTAGGAGAAGCTTGGGGATTTAGTGGAAGACATGCAGGCTACTATATAGCTCCATTGATTCCTTTGATTGGGTGTTGGACTTGTGTAAAATACGGAAGAGCAATGGGTAAAATCTCCTCTAGAAAGAAAGAATATTCGGGTAACAAGATCACTGACCCGCAGCTTTTAGTTGATAATTTTCTCAAACATTGGAATGAAAAACACAGGAATATTACGGAACGGTTAATGAAGATGCGGGTATAACATAGAATGTTGCACTGCGAGACTTGATGCCATTACTGCCAAGTCCATAATACTTAACCAAATTGGTCTAAACAGGAATGTTTTTTCTGCTTATTTATTTGTAATCTAGCTGTTTATTCTCTGTTGTTTATGATTAGTTCAATGTAGATTTGAGCTTGGCATTAATCCCCAGAAGACAAATAATCATCGATGATAACGAAAGCTAGGAGTTTGATCGCTGGCGCCGTTGAACATATCACTATTGCTTCCGCTAAGAAGAATACGATGGTCCGTGCAATAAATAAATTGAGGAAGAATGAATTACGTCCGTTAACGAAACCATTGATTATTGACTTCGCCTTGGTGTTATGTACTTACCAATCAATAAATGTTAGATAAGCATCTATATCAGGTTTCTATTTTCAGTTTGCATCTACGAAATTTAGAGGCGTTAAGCTGATTTTTGATGTGAGGACATGAGAACATCTAGTTATTCTTGTTTCTAATTTATATTATCTTATCCAATTGAACATTGTAGTAGTTTTTTAATCGATATCATGCAATAATTCAGAACAAAACTATTCCGAATGCTGGTCCTAGCATTCCTAATATTACCCGCAGCGGAGAAGGAATTTAACAATACAAAATCATATCTTTAGACATTTACGGATCTCCAGCTCTCGTTAATAATTTGAAAGCAATATTTGGTCCCATTTGTCTGATATATGCAAGCTGAATCCACAGTAAAGCCATATACTCTAACACCCGTGCATTAATGAGAGGACCAGCATCTACAGGATCAAATCCGATCTCCGTAGCTAGTTTCTTGACCAGTACTTTTGCCTTGAAATCATCCCCACAAATAAAGGCATCGGCTCTGAGGCCTCCAAATTGTAAATTATTCAATGTTTTTGCACCTATAGAATTAAAAGCCTTAACAACCTTAGATCCTTTGGCCCATTTTGCAATCTCTTCAGCAGCAGATGTCGAGGATTCATTTACCAATCCCGTTAGGTCGGCATTAATCGGATTCGTGGAGTCTATCAAGATCTTTCCAGAGAGATCCCCTGCGCTTTTGATTGCTTCCTCAACAGCCATCCACGGTATAGCAATAACTATTACATCTGCAAAAGTGGCTGCCTCACCAATTGTTCCAACCTTAACACCAGAGTTTGTAAATTTGATCAAATTCAATATGTTGGGACTTTGAAGATTCCTAACACCAAACATTATCTGATGACCTTTTTTCGCCCATATTTTTCCTAATGTGCCCCCCACATCTCCTGCCCCAATAATGGCAATTTCCATGTCTTTATATTGCTCTTCTATTATTTCAGTTCTTGTTAATTGATTATTTCAAAATATTCAGGTTTATCCGTAATCAAGAAAAGCAGAGCTGAGTTGCTCATAAGATAATTTGCTTATACGTTAATCTCTAATTTAATTGGCTCTAAGGGGCTTATTTACGTAGAAACCTTTCTAAGTAACTAAAACGATAATATCCTCAGACAATTTCAATGGATATGTCTGTTTCATGCTGCAACTGCGGTAAAAAAATTCAAGATTATCCATTATATTGCCAGATGTGCGACGATTATTTTTGTTCAGACCAGTGTCATAAGAACAAACATACAAAACAACTGCAGAAATTTTGATGTGTAGTTTAAGGATATGTGAATTGGGTAGAGGAACATGTAGCTTTATCCATCTCAAGTTTGGTTTTGAATTACAGCGAAGCCATTAGTTGAATGCGCCGATAGGCCAGCATTAAGATTCCGATGGTGTGCAAGTAGAGATGTCGACATCGATATCCAAGTATTTTTTAAAGGATCAGCTCGATCAATAATTAATATATTAATTCAGATTACTCCCGACACATCAAAATGTAATAGAATTAACATTTAGAAGATAACTCTTAATTATCATATAGAAGATATGTATATCACCATGGCTTCAAGAAAAGACGAGCGTAAGGATGAGACAAAAGCAAAGCCCGAACATAATGACAAATTATCAACGCATCATGAGAGAAAGCGCGCCGCAGAAGAACAAGCCGCTCTTGTACCTTCAGCAGCATCTATACAACACCAGCAACGACAAGAAATCAGAGAAGCTATAGTAAGTGCATTTGACGAGGCAAAGGAGAATACTCAAAAAGCTGTAAAGGAAGCAAAAAAAGATTTTCCACATTTTACACAAGTTGTTAGTGACTATCATGAACAAACTCTTGAGACTTCTAGAGAAATAGTAGAAAATTACATAGATTCACAAAAAGAGATTATCAATTCATTGCTATCTACATGGGTTTCGGAGATAGGAAGTCGATACGATACATTTTGGTCAAATATGATGTCTACAAATAGGATGACAGAAACCTATGTCAAGATGGTTAGCCATTTGGCAGAGAACACGATTACTGCAACAAAACTATCTAATAACATGTTTATTGCTAATATGGAAGCTTTAAGGACATCAATGCAACAAGCAAAAGATAACGTGAAAGAAATCTCAAGACTGGCTGTTAGCAATGCAAAAACGTTTAAACAGATAGTTGCTGGAGAATATGTCAAGTCATCAAACCAAACTTAAGCAAGAGATTCCATAGAAAGAGAGAGCCAAAAGAACATAATGTTAGCCAACGAATAATAATTATCTCTCTGCCCTATTTTTTATTATTATTCAAAAATCGAATGTGTTATTGTTATTATTATTATTCTTGATTTCATCTCTTTTGCTCATCAACCATTGCTGTGCTCTTTTCTTAACCAACTGCTTGTCAACTATAATATAGGCCATTTCATAGAAGCTGATTCCATTTTTATGTGATTGCAGATCAATCCATCTTATAGTTTCTGCAAGCTTTGTGTCATTTTCAGATGTTAGTATTAAACCATCCACGACCTCAGTGAATCGAGTTATGTTCTCTTTATTAATCACAGTTGTTTAGTTAAAAGAATTAATTTTACGTTATAATATAACCAGAATTGACAGAATGCTCATAATCTCTTTATTACTAACCTGTAATATCAAATTGTATCATATTGAGTTCATTGAGAGGGAACAAGGCTAACTTTTGCCAATAGTAATAATTGATAGAGTATGTTAGTTCAACAGATCCCCTATTTCGTTGTCTTTAGGGAAATATTAGAGAAGAAGCTTGAATCTATAAAGCTATCTAGTATTTAACAAAATCTGAAGAGAAGGTCGAATTGCGGCTTATCCCAAGCGTCGAAAATACAAACCTCGTCTCACGCAAGCGTGCAGATAGGGGAAATTTGAACTGACAAGTGTGTATCCTTAGAATGTAGAGGTAGAGAATTCAATATGAAGATAGTGCCAAATACACTTAATATTTTTGTTTGAACTATCAGTGTTAAGCAAATCTAATATACTACAAAACGTCGTACCGATGCTAATATGAAGTCCATAATCTTAACTACTATTGCCGATGCAGTATTGGCAGTTATTTTGGTTCTTGGTGGAACGGCGGCATTTACGAACATGCAGAAGGTCAATGCTCAGATGAGTCCTAGCAACATGACTGGTGGAATGATGGGTATGAAGGCTGGTGGTGGTGGTGCCGGTCCTAATGTCACTGGTTCCATTAAATTATCTACTGTTATAGGGAATGCATTATCCTCACAGATAAAAGTAGGCTTAAATCAAGCCGCTGTAATAGCTGAAAAAGCTGTTGGTAATAATTCTCATGCTGTTGCAGCACATTTTGGAGTAGAAAATGGGTATTTAGTGTATACTGTATGGGTCATTGATGGTACATATAATTTCCATAGAGTAGTAGTGGATGCAGGTGATGGAAAAGTGTTAGCAAATCAACCTATATCTAAAGAAGAATCTATGATGATGCATGGTATGATGATGCATGGAGGTGGGATGATGATGCAACACGGACGCGCAGGGATGATGATGCGTGGAGGTGGTGGTTACGGTGCAGGCGGATCCCCAGATATGATGATGGGTGGACCTGGAATGGGTAAACCCTAGCCCTAATCGTAATCTAGTAAAAGAGCCAATTACAAAGATAGAAACACAACAATCATTTTTTTATCGATTTATTTATTGTCCATCGAAGGATCCTCAAGCAGGAAAATGAAAAGCAATCCAAAATCATATTCAATAAATGAAGGATTTGAGCTTGGGTATCAAGAGCAATAAAAATAAAAATATTAATAGATTAGAATGGCGCAGAAGCAAAGCTTTAGGGATGTGTAGTTAAGGCAATAATCAGAATATGCAGAAATCTGACAGGGTAGTTTGTTTTGTAGGCAATGATTTGTGTTGTTTCTCTTCTACGAGTGACACTTCCTTATCCTTCCATGTTGCTTCTGATATACCGAGCAATCTCCTAAAAACATTAGCAGTTCCAGGACCAAAACCAGCATAGTGGTTATTTGCTGCTACAATCGCTAATTCTACCCTGTCAGCAACATTCTCTGTTATTTGTTTGACTTTATCACTCCAATACTGCAATTCTGCAATTCTATCAATTTGAATTCTTCCGAAATCTTCTTCCCCTATGCGCCTATCGCCAATGAATCTGACATACAGAAAGTCTGTGGTTATTACTGGAGGTGTTCTTAATCCTGCAAGCTGACTCCAGACCATGCAGATATTGTTATTGGCAAAGAAACTGTAAGCCAGGTCTTGGAACCATGAGTTATTTCTAACTTCTACTGCATATCTGAATCTGTTATCTAGTTCGGGTACAAACTCTCTTAAAGCCTCTAATCCCTCAACTATACCTAACGAGGGTGGTAGTTGTATGAGTAAAGCTGATGTTTTATCTTGAAGAGGATCAATTTGAGAAAAGAATATCTCTAGTTCGTTTTCAACATTTTTCAGCCTTTTGTCATGAGTTATAACCTTTGGGAATTTAGCAGTAAACCTAAAATTGTCAGGAGTCTTCTTCAACCAATTCTTGACGGTAAATGCAGTTGGGATTCTATAGAATGATGAGTCAATTTCCACAAAATCAAACACGTGTGAATAATAGTTTAGCCATTCGGAATTATCCAGGTCGACTGGATAGAATGGACCCTTCCAAGATGAGTAGCTCCATCCGGAACAACCTACGTAGATTTGCAATGATTTGGCGTTCCTCTAAATCTATCTCTTAGTCGAGCTTCTACGTGTTGTTCTTCTTCTCCTAGTACTTTCAATCAGACCTATAACCTGGTATCCATATTCGAGGTTGTGTTTAACATGATTGATGCCATGTGAATCGTGTGTAATAAATTTCCCATCAAGTAGATTCTCGATGTAAGTTCTAACTTTTCTTATAGATAGGGCAGCCACCTGAAGTTGATTGTCTGTGAGTTTTCTGCCAAGTTCTTTTTGGATTTGATTTCTAAAATCCTTTGGGGTTGCTATTAGTTTACAATACTTCTCTATTTTGGTGTGGTTGAAACAAAGATTGCTTATCTTCTTGATATCAGAATCATTCAACTTTGCTAATGAATGTTCCAATTCCTTGCTTTTTCTTCCTGTAATCTGAGCAAGGGTTTCAACCAGAAGAAGTTCCTCTTTTTGAACTTCATGAAGAGGCTCTGACGGTATTGAGTTGGATCTAGCAACGGCGGAAGTACTAGCTGTAGGGCGTATCTTAATGGCTGTGGCAGCCAGGATAGATTCTGAGGGTTTTGATTTCCTTGACTTGTAGTATTGTTCTACCGCATTCAGTCCCACTTTTCTACCACTGGTATCAACACCAATAGCTAGAATAGCGATGACATCAATGATAATTTTTGGATAATTAAGCTTAAGAGAATCATTTGGGGTTTCATAGTCTTCCATGATATCTCTATATATTTTGAATACTATCACGTTTGCTGTTGGCCTTTTATGTTCTAGTATGCCTTCTGTTGCTAACGTCAGAAAGTCGTACAATTCAGACTGGGAAAATACATGCATGGTTTTTGACATTGTATATAAGTCTGCTATTATTTTCAGTGCAACAATACGTTTACCATAAATATCAACAGCATCAGCTGCAGTAACATTTTGCACAAACAGTTCGTTGAGCTTGCTACGAATTTCACTTTCTTCAATCTTCATCTTCAGGACATCGAGACAGTAGTTTAGATCTTTTATGACGGTGCCCAGAGAATTATTTCTTTTTTGATCCTCGTCCTTATCTTCTTTCATTTTGGTCTATTCATCGCTTAATATTATGTAACTCGGAGTCTTCTCCAGCTCTTCCCTCTTCGAATGGCAGCTATAACAAAAGCTACACTTCATACAAGTAAATTGACTCCTGTTATAACAAGAAGCGCATTCATGATAATTCCATTCTAAGGAATCTCGCAGATATTCGTGGCGTCGTAATTGTAATTGCTGTCTTAATCGAGCTTCCACTTCTTTCACTTAGTCCTCCCCTTAGGCGCTTTTTTCTGCTGCAAGCTTGCTTTGAGTGCGGAAACTAGGTCTTTGGTTTGTCCTGAAGGTTCTTTTTCTTCCTGAATAGTAAACGTCTTACCTTTTGATTTGGCATCAATTAGCTTTTCTAACTCTTTAGCGTATGTATCTGAATACTGACTTATATCGAACTCCTGACTAGTAAGATTCTGTACCAGAAGCTGTCCTAGCTCCATTTCCTTGCTGTCGATCTTTGCAGGAGTTGATTCAGAGATTTCTTTAATTTGATCTACAGGTCTTATTTCATCCATGTAGTGAAGTATATGCATAACTATCCCTCTTTGATATGCTCTCAAGGCTACAAGATGCTCTTTGTTATCTTTGAGAATCACCTTACCTACTGCCATTTTGTTTGTGTCTTTCAACACTTTGACTAACAAGCTATAAGCCTTATCTTGCTGATTAGTTCCTTTTTTTGGTTCTGGGGCAACATAATAGCTCTTTTCCACAAATATAGGATCAAACTCGCCTGCGTCAACAAATTCCTTGATATCAATTGTTTTAGTTGTTTTGAGCTCTATCTTTTGTAATTCGTCTTTTTCTATTACGACGTAATTATCTTTTGTAATCTCATATCCTTTCTTTATCTCAGAATATGATACTTCTTTTTCTTCAACAGGACACCATTTCTTATATTGAATTTTATGACCATTTGAACATAGTTGGTTGAAAGAGAATCCTTTCCCGTCGGCTGCGTTGTACAGCCTGATCGGAATATTTACTAGGCCAAAGCTTATACTTCCTTTCCACATTGATCTCGGAGGAGCAGAGCTCAATTATATTATGATTATCAGCTGAGCTCTAATAATTATAAGACATTACGAAGATTAGCTAGAAGCTTTAGCTATTAGTTATCTTATAGTGTTGAAGTAGTAGCTTTATTTAGCTAAGAACAAAAGGAATTTGTTTCCCTAATAATTCTACATTTATTTGGCTGCAGTCAAATACCACCCACTTCCCAAGAATAGAAGGGAGGTAAACTCGCCGTGACAGAGGTTGAATTACTCTAGGAGTACTGCTGCTTTTCTTTTATAGTCACATTCTTCTACAAAACTCTGATGAATAAAGAATTCACTTTAAGAGCTATTATGATGATATCTCTTGTATCAACAATAATTGGAATTTGCGTAACTCCAATATTACTACAACCAAAACAGTCCGCATTTGCGGGAAAGACATAGGCAGCAGGGATATCAGAGAAGCCCCTCCAGCTATCACAGGTGACAACGTCTATGTAGCATGGTGGACTAACAAAACAGGAAATGACGAAGTAATGTTTAGGGCCTCAATAGATAAGGGACAAACTTTTGGAGAAAGATTGATCTGAGTAATACTCCAAATTCTGATTCGACTAGAGTAGGGATAGAATCGGACGCTAATAGTGTTGTAGCCACATGGGGGGAGACAAATCAAACTGCTGATATACCAGTTATGAAAATTAGCACAGATAATGGAAAGACATTTGGTCCTATGCTGAACTTGTCGAGTAATGGAACTATTGGGAGGTAGGCGGATAGAACTACAAACATCGAATACTCATATCTAACTGGATTAATGATGATTCCGCCAGTGTTGACATTTTCTCTTTTTACACCTTTGTTTATGCTAGAACCCTAAATAAGGACTGATTTCGGTACGGGTCCAGAGGGATGTGAAACATAATTGACTCAATTTTGAGGCCCTAAATAACGTCAACCAAATCGATCAGCATCGAGATATCCGTCAGTCATTGGTCCGGGTTCGGTGGAATCAACGACGATATCGGTGCTAAAATTAGGTTCCTAAATGTCTATATCGTAGTAAGGTTTAAAAGGTTTTTGTTGGTTTCTAGTTTATAGAATGTCATCATAATCTGTTGGCCTAACTTGGCTTATGCAGTGATCTATAAATGACTTTCAGTGGACGATGCACTGTAAGACATCTCTTTCTTTCGAATGGAAATTAGTTAGCAGAATATATGATTAATAATAGGCTGACTGATGGTATTATAGCTGCTAGTTTACACTTTAACGATGAAAAATATTACTCTAAATAGAAGAGAGACAATGGCACTTGCAGTCAGTAGTAGCATCAGTATTACTGTTAGGAGCACACATAGGCGTTAGTGCATTTGCATGTAATAAAGGAAGCCCCCGATTAGTGCCGCTATCATCAGATGACGCAAGAGGTCAAATTATACCCCACAAAAAGAAATAAAGAAGGCCGTATTTGATCCATTACAAAGACTACAGGATATGTTCCAAGATGTAAAATGTGGCTGTAAAAAGAATTGCTAAAGCATAGTCTAAAAAAGTTCCACAAACGAACTTTATTTTAAACAAAATTTGATAGTATGAAAACTAAGAAAAATCCTTCTAATTAGAGGGATAATAACCGGCCCTTTTGTAAGACATTTTGTTCTTGTGCAAATTCGGAAAATTTTCTTAGATTTCGATATGTCGTCGAATTTCTTTCTATTTAAAGGATATGCTCTGGGGAATCCATTTCGACAAAAATTTGCGAGATGTTGATCCCGTATATACTTATTAGAACCCTTAATGTCCTATTACTCATGACTAATCCTTATTTGCAAGAGTGTTTTTTTGAGTCTATGAAATTGAGCAAGAAGAAAGCAGGCTCCTTAGATGAATTGCAGGGGAGAGAATAGATGGCCGATAACAAAAAGGCAATGAGAAAATTAAAATTACATGTAGGAATGTCCTTAGATGGTTACATAGCAGGACCAAATAATGAAATGGACTGGATAGACTTTTCATGGGATAAAAAACTCAGGGAATATGAAGACAGGTTACATGAGCCAGTTGATACCATTCTTCTGGGAAGAAAAATGACTAATGAATTTATTTCCTATTGGTCTAATGTGATGAACAAACCTGAAGACCCGGAATATACATTTGCTAAAAAAATGATCGAAACACCAAAAATTGTTTTCACTAAAACACTAAATAAATCTAGGTGGATAAATACTGAAATAGCAACAGGTGATCTCAAAGAAGAGATTACCAAGTTAAAGAGCCAAGATGGTGGTGATATCATAGTTTATGGTGGAGCCTCATTCGATTCTTCCTTGATTAAAGAAAACTTAATCGACGAATTTTATTTGTTTATTAATCCTGTAGCAATTGGGAATGGAAAGACCATATTTAAGGACTTGAAAGAGATTCGTAAACTATCCCTTGTTGAATCTATAGCGTTTGACTCTGGAACAGTTTTGCTCCACTATCAAGTAAAGAAAAACTAAAAGTAACATGCATAAATAAATAATTGGAAAAGTTAGTTGGCTATTTTTTTATTATATTACTCCCTTCACTACACTGTCACATAAAGGTATCCAGACGGACTACCTTCTAATGTATCCATCCTTCAAAACTTGATCCACTTTCTATTTTGTTTTATACCATTATCTTTGTAGTAACTGGTTTGGACTATTTTATTGCAAAAAAATATGATTATTAATTAGAATAAGTCATTATTAGAATATTCAAGATATTTCTTCCAACTTACTAAAATCTCCAAACACTATTGGTCCAGGTGTAATGAGTTCCTTGACTTCCTTATACAATTCATTTCCCCTCTTGTCACCTTTGAATGCCTCCATTACCTCCTGAACATGTTTGGCATCTCTATAGAATTGGATTTCCAACCACACGTCCTCGTCATCATTGGCAGAAATGGTTTTTGACAAATTTACAAAGTCCATCATATCCTCTCTTGCATTCAACCTATACACATATTTTGACACGCCGTGTTTCTTAAAAAAAATATCCGTTTGTTTGCCAATCTTTACTAATGCATCATGATTCTCCTTTGGGGCACGGATGAAAAAAATTTTAAGAAGATCCCCGGAATCTTTTTGGTTTGCAAAGTCGTCCGAATTATTCATGTGAATCGATAGAATATGATATTATATAAATAACAAAGGGATCAAGAGTATACCAGCATTAGATGATTATTCGGATAAGTCAGTTTAACAATAGTTTTTGGTTTATTTTGGTATGATATTTATGATGGGCCTAGATGAAGGAGAACCAAAGTCCAATACTCATCGACGGTGCGATCAATAGAATGGTAAATGATCGGATCTTTTCTTAATATCTGGCTGAAAAGTTGCTATTATCCATTTGATTCCCACAGGGCATACCAGTACAAGCATCATCTCGAGAAGGCATTACTAATAGTAATGGCAAAGGATCTTTTACTTTGCATTTGGATTCTGCCGATTTTCAAGGACAAAATGGTCTTCAGCTAAAACTGATTCTGCACTGGTCGCCAGAAGGTGGTGCCAGTGATGATATTATTCAAGAAAATAATACAAAGCTAGCAGAATTTAAAGAAAGAGAAAGAGCAGAGTACGAAAAAGCCTATGTGGAAAGTGTGAGAGATAGGGTGGAAAAAGCCAGTAAAATAATTACCAGAAATAGTGATGAATTAAGAGAGGAAGAACGAATAGTTGTATATCGTAAACTAATCCAAGAAATGCTATTGAAAGGTGTCCCCATTCCAGATGACAGAACAAGACATGTTGTATCAGAACTTATAAATTCTATTTTTGACGTAGAGAAGATGCTCTATTTCGTTGCTCCCGAATGGTGGCGGCCAAGATTATACCGAAGCAAACAACAACTTCGGGAAATTCCTGCTCTAAGCAACAATCCCCCTGTAGTTATAGGCGGCGAACTTACTAAAGTCCTACAAAAAGGCTTGATGACCAAAATGAACACCGCAGAGTTAAATTCACAGTCAAATCTAATGAGTCCAAGTACAGTAGGATGGGACGGCATCAACGATATTAATAGGGATAATTATTATATCACAGAATCCTCTGAACCTGCCAAATTAGGTAGTTCTCTGGGATGGCTGTTACAGTTAGATGGTGACAATATGCGAAATGCTTTTTTGAATGCCCCTTGGGTGAAGGCAGTAATACCTATCAGGCCAGGTAAAGAGGAGGCAGCAATTAACTGGTTGAAAGGTGTAGAAGGTATGAATGGTATAACAGATGATGTGATTTATCATACAGACAATCCCAATGAAAAGGATATCAATGGTAATCCACTTGATGGACAAAAGATGATAGATGTATTAGTAAATCTTGCTAGAAAAATTAAGAAAAAATATCAGGAAGGGATAGAAACAGGTCAATATCCAAAACAGGATGAGATATCAGACCCTAATCTAGTAGATGAAGAAAATGTAGTTACAGCTACTCCAATAGATAGGGTGTATGAACACGGCTTTTTTCCGTTAGCACAAAGTTTTAGATTCAATGTAGGTAAGAATTACGAAATTTTTGATCAATGGTTAGAAATTCTTCCTACTGATCAAATAGTTCCAGTAGAAGTAGAATACGATCCTAAAACTGGAAGACAGAAATAATAGATAATGGAATGATTTGTAGATTCAACCACTAATAGAGATTTTATTTCAAGCCCATAATATTTGACTTTTTGTAAATTAACTTGATAGAAAACGAAATAGAGTTTAACTAAACCTATTGCTCTTATAGATTCTCTACCAGAACTAGTATATATCTACAAAAATAGTGCAGGTTAAGACGGTAAAGATTATCTATACAATTACCGGTGAGTATATTAATCTCAAATATAAGGCAATTCAATTTGTTGGGCAAGAAATTCAAATGTATCCTCTGCAGGTTAAAAGAGTTACTTACTGACGTAAAATTTAGATCAAAACGAATCGGCTTGGTTACAAATCCTTCTAGTAGTACTACTAACTAGTTTCATTGAACGTTATAGACATAGAATATAAAATAACAAATAATTTAATACTTCTTAATAGATTTAGACATACTTAGATTTAGATGACGTAACAATAGTTATTATTGGTCCTTTCAGCTCCAAAAATCTTTCTTTCGCAGTCGTAAATTACTTCTACCATTGCATTTATCGCAGTATTTTTCTATGACAATGACACCGTCGCCGACATCAAAGAAAGCTTCCTGCGTAGCCATAGTACCACAATAGACACAGAATTTTGGCTTATCTTTATTATTCGTAAATGGATTTACTGATTTTAAGATTTTTTGCAAAAACCTAACCTCTTATCATTCGTAAGTAAAGGTAAGCACACTTAGTACCAAATTCAGCTAGGCTTTCACAGAATGTAACTATGTGAACTCTTTTTGTTTCGTAGTTATGCACTGTGCCTTTATTATTAGGCATGTAGTTTCATCGCACCCATCATTAAAATGATAAACATTCACTTCTCACTATAGTAATAGTGAGCATCATACTTAAACATATGACTTCCCACACATAACAAAACGACTAGGTGACTTATTTAGTGGGTATTGCATGGATTGTATTTATTAATCCTTCTTTGATCTTTTCGTTGTCTCCTAATTCATAAAAATATCCTAGTATCTTTCGCTGCGCTGGAACGTTTTAACGATCCAAGAAGGGTCCAGAGGGATGTGAAACATAATTGACTCAATTTTGAGGCCCTAAATAACGTCAACCAAATCGATCAGCATCGAGATATCCGTCAGTCATTGGTCCGGGTTCGGTGGGATTCAGAACAAATTTGACTCAATTTTGCCACCCAAAGGAAGGGGAATAACTACCCAAAGATAGTTGTAAAAAAGCTTCCTTACCACTATAGTATTAATTACTATGTTATTAAAAATTAATAAATCATATCTACTGTTTCCTCAACGGTAGGCTAAAGTAAAATGTAGCACCTTTACCATCAGCATTGTTCTCAGCCCAAATCTTGCCACCATGAGTGTAATCCAGTTAGATAAAACTAGCAAACCACTGGTTGACTCGATTGGTGTTCTTTATATCTTATATCACATTCCGGGAGGAAATTGTTGGTACAACAAGTTCCTGAGGGAATGTGTTCTAGAGAAGATGGACTCCAGCAACAACTTTATTCGTTCGTTCATTCATTTATCAAAATCAGGATAGCCCCTTTGAAATGCCTATCTCTGAAACAACCATATGCAGAACTTTTGATTTCAGGAAAAAAGACTATCGAACTGAGAAACTGGACCACAAAATTTAGAGGAAAATTCTTGATCCATGCTTCAAAAAAAGTAGATAAGGAAAGATCGGAGTCCTTAGGCATCAACCATCAGAATCTTATAAGAGGAGCATTAATAGGAACTGCAAATTTGTATGACATCAAACAATATATGAGTAAAGCAGAACTTGAGAAAGATAAAAGCAAGAATACCATATGTTCATGGGTTCAGTAGGCCTACCGCGTAGGCCAGTACCCTTCTTGTTTTCTTTCGGAAAAGTAATTATCATAATTCGTTATCAATTCGCTAGTCTCTAGATGCTTGTTACTTGTTATACAAGTGTCACAATATCTTTGAATAGTTGTAGCACCTTCGACCTGGAACAATGCTATCTTAGTGGCCTGTCCGCCGCAAGTAATGCAGCGCCATTTGGTAGGAATATTTGAAACGCTGTCAACAACCGCGAGAGGCTTGACGCCTATCAATTCCTTCTTCATTGTCTCTAGGAATGGGCTGTATTAGATTTATTTCAATCTAGAAAGCACTATCTTTATTTCAACATACTGAGTAAATAGACGCCTTTAGATTGTCGTTACAGATCTTTAAGCTCAAAGAAAGAGATTCAGAGCATGTATTGGCGGCAACTGTCGAATATTAAAATACACAGGATTAGTTAATTAAATAAATTGACTGAAGACAAAAGAAAACGAAAGGTAGAATTGACGAGTTCACATTCTGACAATGAAAATGACGATGGTCCACTTGCTGCATGTTCAACCGAAGGCTCTGCCGTATCTGAGTTATACAAGTTAGATGACGGAATACCTCGAGCATTTCGATACGTACCTAAAGCCGACGTGCAATTAATCTCCGAAGAAATCTATATTCCAGATGTTGGCTAAAAAGTCCGAGACGACCGACCTCTCCTAGCGTGTTTCCAAGATCGAGGCGTTTACTCCGAAGTGATTTTCTTTCCAAACATGACATCAAGCCGATAGAGGTGTGCAGGATAGGCCAGTATCTCATCCAGTTCTGCTGACCGAAGGAAGTTACGGCCACCTGGACCGATGTCATGCGCGTTTCGTGCCGCAGTGTCGGGAAAAGCTTCAAAAATTCCAAAAGTTGTGTCGGAGAACCGGCAACCAAACCATGGACCGGTCCCTGGTTCCTGCTCTACCCCGGCTAAAATGTCCCGGAGGAATTGTTCCACCTTGTCGCCCTTTCCGGGCTTGGCTTCAAGATTGATATAGTAGGCTTTACGCCCCGGCGTGTCGTCTGGGCCACTCCGCACCCAGCCCGGGTGAACTTCAACTTGGGTGTGGTTGGGGGGATTGGGACCGGGTGATTGGGTATCGTTGCTCATCTCCGCTTCTCCATGCGTTTCAGTTTAAGTGAATCTAATATAGACTTGTCGCTGATTGGTACTTGCTGCAGTCCTCCGACACTATTGCCATTGATATCGTAGAAGCGAGCGATTACCTGCCGTCTATAATCAAGTATGCATTGTGTTATCGGATCGATTCACAGTTAAATTGGCGATGGACAGAATGCGAATATATTTAGGAATATAACGACTGTAATTTATTCCAGATTGAAGTGGATGTTTTGCAGATCCTAGATCCGGAGATATTGAAAGCTGTCTAGTTAAATGTTATAATAGGCTATGGAAAGTATTATTACTACTAGTTAGTTGACCAATCACCACAAAGGAAGGTATTCATCCCAATGTGAGGATGGTATCCACATGCAGAAAGGAATGCAGCACCATCAAGCTCCAATCCAATGTTATATCCAGCCCAATCTTTTGATGATAAAACCTGATTGATCTTTCAAGGTTTGTAACTCTGAGGTTTATGTGTCCTTGTATCAGTCGAGCATTCATTAATGCCGGTAAGGAGAATCCTCCGGTATCCAATCATAATTCTTCTTGTCTTTTTCATATTGCCTAAAATATTTCGCTGAACTAAAACCTAGCTTTATCCATGCGTTTTCGTTGGCTCTATCTACAAGATTCTGATGAACTGCTAAGCTACGTGTTCTATCGAATGGTTTGTTATTTGCATCAAATTTCCGACAAGATTTATCAATCTGGGGGACCAGAGAGATGAAGGGAAAAAATCAGTCAAGAAAAGAAGACATTATCCAACAAGAAGATGGGTTATAGAAAGAACAAATTCATGGCACTAACATAGAATCAGCTCTTATTGATTGTTTATCATCTGACTTGAATGTAGTATTGAAAATATGTAATAGCATATGTTCCACCTAATACTAAGGCCATCATACATTGTAGTACATGGAATAATACTACCCATAAAAGCGAAGGTTTGTGACTTATCCTCGAAGCAGAGGCTCCTATTCGCATCGAACTTCCTCTAAACATCTTCCATGATTGTTTATCAGATATTCCCAATGACTCTTTGTTAGTCAATAATGTGGTCACAAGTTACTCTAACTATACCTTGTGAAGCTAAACTATTGTGGCACTATATCATCCAGTTAATATAATAGCATTAGACTCTACATGTATTTGTGTTGGTGTAAAATGTTTGGGATGCATCAACACTAAATAGCCAAAGACGACATGTCAAATAATTGAAAATTGTCAAACATCACCAACGACAGAAACGAAAAAGTTGCCAAAGTTATTGAATACGATATGGTTATACGCGGAGCTTATCTGGCTCATGTAATCCCTATTGAAGAACTAGTTAAAGACATTATTTCATATCATTTCTGTTCTGATGAAGAGAAGCATCGTTCTATGGCGAAGTGTTTTGGAAAAACAAGTGTAAGGCTCCTATCTCCAGTCAAAGCTTGAATCCGGCGTATTTCTATTTTGTCTATATTAGACATACAATACCTTTGTAAACGACTTTATTGATGTAATCGATTGTTAAATTACGGAATTACGTAATAGCTATGACGCAAACATTAAATAAGTGGAAATTAGATTCAGTTTTCGAAAAAAAAGACGAACAAGGAAATTATACTAATGACGCTCTTCTGTGTCAGGATATCCTTCTATATGTCGGGGTAATTAGCAGAACCGTTCTAGAGAATAATCCATTTGAATTACGTGAGCTACAGAAATGGATAGTAGAAAATAATAAACAAATGAAGAATATTACCAAGATTCCAAGGCTCATACCAGTATTACGAACAAGATACATGCCAAAGAGGGTCGAATCAACAACAAGTTTGAAGGCTTACTCCAGCTGCGACTAATTAAAAGAGGAGAAACCATGACGAAAAATGTACAAGTAACTAAATCACCATATATAGATAGAAAAAATACCTACGAATACACAAGAGAAGGAATCTTCCTTGGTTTGATCATTAAAAGTATGAACTTAAAAAAAATCATTACCAGTGCTAAAGCAGAACATGAAATCACTAAAGTCAAAGAAGAATTGGAGAAGACATATCAGGATATATATGATATACTTGCTTTATTATTCAAAACAAATGAGAGTTCATCGGCCAATACCGTTTTTTATTCAAATCTAGTTAAGAAATGCAAAGATAAAGGTGTCTTTAGTCAATTTATTGAACTTATACACAGTACAATAAATACAGATAATATTATCATGGATATTAGAGATCTATTTGGACGCGTTGTATTCGTTGCTTTCTATAGTAAGCAATCACAAACCGAATTTCATAAAGTATTATATGAAACTATGGACGAATTAGATGAAGAAGTTAAGCAATTAGTTCTTTATAATATGAAGTTATTTGCTGAAGGACAATACGAAATTAAACAACAAGATTCGACTAGGCAGTACGAAGAGTTTAGGTCATAGCTAGAGTATAGGTCATAGTTCGAGTCAACAAAGAATAGATAAATCCATTATTAGTAGTCAACAGTCTAAAAAGACCTAGCAGCGAATTGAAGCTTTAAAGAAGATCCTTGTTTGTTTGTATGGCACTACAGGCTCTATATGGAATAGATGTGGCAATGTCTTTGCTTTTGAACAGATTAACAGGCTAGCAACAGAAGTATTGTTAAAGACATTATACAGCAATTGGGTTTTGAGCTGGTATATGCAGACACAGATTCTGTATTTCTCAAGAAAGACGGTGCAACAAGAAGCGACTATGAAAATGTGATGAAGATACTTTCTAGCGAAACAGGGCTTTCTATATCTTTGGACTATCATTATAAATTTCTGGTACTCTTGCCACTAGAAGCTGACGAGAAGATAGAAGCACTCAGGCATCATTTTGGGATTACTTTCGATGGTGAATTAATTACAAGAGGTATAGAAACTAGAAGACATGATACTCTAAACTTTATAAAACAATTTCAATATGGCTTGTTACAAACGGTATTTTCTGATCGTAAGGATTCAAGTGAAGTAACAACAAAGGGATATGAAGATGCGCTACTGCTTGTAACACAAGCCATAGATAAAATTATGACAGGTGAAGGGATAGAGCAGCAAGACCTTGTGATCTCGAAGTTACTTAGAAATGGAGCAGACAATTACAAGGGTATCTTTCCGCATGTTGCTGCAGCTATTCAACTCAGCAGCCAAGGTAAATCTCCAATGAGAGGGGAGAATATCCAGTATATCTATACTAATTCAAAACACAAGGACCCACTATGCAGAGTTGTTCCAGTACTGACAAAAGAGAGTGAAGAGGTAGTTAGATTATATGATAAAGAAAAATATCTTGAATTGTTACTTAATGCTGCAGAAACAGTGTTAGGGTATTTTGGATTTGATGGCTCTGTTTACAGAAAATCTGAGAATTGAGCGATCAGGAGCAGCAAACAGAAGAAATGGTGGTACGAATTACGCGGCGGAAAATGTGGTTCTATTTATCTGTGGGAAACTCGATACTTAAGATAGTTGCGAGAGAATGAACAGGGAAGATTTTGATTCTCTCGACAAGATGGTACAGTTCATCAGCATCGACCTTCGACATTGCATAGGTGTGAATGCCAACTGGGTGGTTGCACTCGCTCTTTCCGCCTATACAGAAGGAGCTGTCTAAGTCTAGAATCAAAGACAGCGATACTTACAAAGCTATTGCATTAATCAGACATGGATTTGGCGGCCATCCATTTGGGAAGGATGAATATATTGCAAAGGAAAGAAAGACAAGTAGGATCCAAAAAATATAAGCTAAATGGAGATAGTAGCAGGGAGGAAAACAAAATTTTTGACACAAAGGAAAGAAGCATTGGAGGAATCTAGAGATTTAAATGGTCTTTGATGACTTCATATTTTGGCTACGCTTCGCACATTTCATTAACCTAATATTCATTACGTTACTAATTAGAAGTGGAATTGAACTACTTAGTTCTCTTTCCAAAGCTGTACTTGAATGACGATGCAAAACCGGGATCTGAATGGATCAAATTTACTAGAAGAAAAATGCCAGAAGATCGGCTTTGGACTTCGCTAGATGAAAAAGAATCATTTCCGTCATTAGTTGCCTGCCAGGACACAAGAACCTAGATCTGGGAAGACATCGGTACTTCTTTTCTATTTTTTTTTGGATAGCAAATGGAGCGGCTTACTATATTTTACTTTTTACAAGCGATGAATGACAACGACTCGTTCCAATATCTTGGGATGTCTTCCCACAAGCTTTTCATACAGCTATTATGTATGCGACATTTCACCTTCCGCCACCGGAGAACCATACAATTCACCATAGCGTTGTGGTTCCCAAGCCAAATACATTTAGTTCGCCTTCTTGAGTCTATAATGAAAGTCTTAATCGGTAAATCTATCCAACTATATTGACACATACTATCCACATGTGGGATATGTAATGTTCTATATCTGATTACGTAATCAACAACAAACTATTCTGACGTAATTTTTATCTCAGAAATACATATCTATTAGGCTGACGTAAAGGTAACTTCATAAATAGTAAGTATGTTTAAGATTGATATTGTGTCTGACTTCTGGTAATACTTCTAAGAAATTACGTACACAAGGCAAAAATATCTTTCCACATTCAGATCAACCACTCTATTCAATTTTGAGCAGTAAAGAAAGAGGCTCTATAATAGACTATCCCAAGGCAAATCCTACATTGCATAGTTCACTATCTGGCTCCCACACGGGAGATCTTCATTTTATTATGTGATCAAGATATGACATTAGGAGATGGTATTAGAAGAAACATAGCAAAGGTTTCGTCAGATGAGAGAAGC
>Ga0193701_1000031_pt1 | contig 33589 bp, 35 predicted proteins | sample U3s2metaG_FD_143055 | JGI IMG/M metagenome (GOLD analysis project Ga0193701, IMG submission 143055) | Soil microbial communities from a riparian zone of the East river system, Colorado, United States - U3s2 | ecosystem: Environmental > Terrestrial > Soil > Riparian zone | place: USA: East River...
AAGCTAGCACTGGAAGGAAAGCTGTATAGTAGATCAATTCCGTAGGAGAAAAGAGAAAAAGAGAAACTCATTGGTCTGTATTTAATTCAGACCTAATTTTTTTATTTTTATTTATGAAAATTTTTTGCTTTGAAGTCTCTAACATTTGAGAAATCTGCGACTTAAAGACAATGAAGAACGTCAAATAAAATATATAGTGAAGTAAAGTATTATGATAAAAATCGTAACCCTTCTTCTTGATTCATCTTCTAATATGTCGGCTGCGATATTATTGCGCGTAGTTTTCGTCTTGTCATTCAAAATAATATATACGGCAATGAACCTCTATATAAAATAGTATAGGATACCAAATAACATGGATATTACCACACGTTGGCTCTCAATCCTGGGGATTGCTGTCTTATGCTTTGGACTCTCATTATTTGTATTAAGAATTCCAATAAGAACTATCATTATATTCCTCTTAATAGGCATACCAGTTGTAGCGTTATGGTTGTATGTTGATCAAAAGTCAAAACAACAGAACAGGATTTTTGCTATTACAACTCAAGCGTGCATATGTTCTATTTGTAAACATGAACAAGCGTCGGCATGTGTGACGCAAAAGTGTGCATGCTGTCTTATAATGAAAGGAAGTGATATTATTGGACATTCCATCAATAAGATGCAGTAAAGAACCATGGCTGGAAGTGTCACTTCATCTCTTTTAATATATTAATCAACACCTGGCTTGAGAACACCGTGCCTACAAAAGGTACACAAGTTATAACATAGGAAGTAACAACAATATCATTCCAGAGCGTACAATATCCTCAAATTGTTCTAGAGCAACATCTTCTATTATGAAAATGCCCTATTGATATTAGATACGATATATCCAAAGTTGTTCATCTGCAAGACGTATAACAGAATTATGAAAATAACTAGGATAAAGATATCTTATGATCATGTCATTCTAATAAAACAGATAGAGTTTCTAGAGACAGTAATCTATACCAGTAGGATATTCGCTGCTGAAGGGTGTCAATATCATCGTAGATGAAGCTCATGAAGATGTCGTTTTGTTACTCCTGATAGTAACGAGAATACAAGTATCTTTAGAATTCACCTCAATGTTCAATATTAACTGAATATGTGTTACTGAAAATTTCCGGTTGTACCTCTAACTCACCGCCGTTAAATGCAACAGATATCCTGTCATCGTTAGGATCGACCATAAAATGGAATGTGCCTGTACCTCTTATAGTGTCCAATCTATATTTGAAATTTATTGGGATAGAGTTAGTTCTTAGCGACTCTGGTATTTGAGGTTCAATTTGAATTTTGTTCTCGATCATATTTACCTTCATACCAAGCATCATTTCACGAAATGCATGGACGTACATCCCGATGGACCAAGCCTGAAGGATACATGAATTAAACGGTTCAGGTCGATCGCCTCTATATGTCTCTGCAAACATACCGTTTTCATGAAGTATTCTTTCTGCCATAGATTCTATGTAATAGAGGGCTTGTTCTCTTCTTCCAAATTTTATTTCACTTAATGCAGCCCATCCTGTGACAAGAGGCCATACAGCCCCATCATGATAAAGAGTGGGATAATACTTTGGATCTGTATTACTCAATGTCCTTACTCCCCAAGGCGTAGTAATATCATTCTTTTCTATTCGCTTAAGAACAGATTCTGCTTTGCTTCTATCTTTGACCGCTTCCGTCATCAGCATAATTAGTGCATTCGGACGAATACTAGGATCTTTTGTGCAATCTCTTCTAATAGTATCGTAATAAAATCCAGTATTATGATCCCAATATTCTAAATCAATTTTATTCCGTAGTTCTTTAGCATGCTTGAGCCACCCTTCCTGATTATGACTATCTCCTACAACTCCTGCTAAATCGCTTCCGATTTTCAGACTTTCATAGAATAATGCTTGAACGTCATTTGCACTTTTCCTTCTATCAATATGATCCATCCACGTTGAGTCTTGGATAGGCAGTTTTTCTGCAACCCCTGTAAACCCGTGGTCAACTAATCCATCTCCGTCCTCGTCCTTTAATAATCCCCAGTTGACAAGATCGATGATAGAACTCCATCTCTCCGTTAAAAAATGTACATCACCTGTACAATAAACGTATTCGCGTATTGCCCAAGGAAATAGAAACGTAGAATCTGCTGACCCGAATGTGGTACTATGAAGAAAGGATTTACCACTGATCAGCATTGGCAACTCCCCTTTTATTGCAGATTTCGAAGTCTTTCTTGCCTGATGTCGCAAGAAGTTTTCTATGACTCTAAAAACGAAACGATAATCACCGACCGACAAATAACCTCTTAATGACCACCCTGTATCCCTAGCCCAGTAGTTAGGAAACCTTGGAAGACCTGCGCAAATCCCAGCACCGAGTTGATCGTACTCAGCCTTTAAATACTCCATGCTTACCTTCGCCTTTTGAAAAGCCCTAGCTAACTTCAAGATGGTATAGTTTTGCTTTGGACTTGTTTCTATATGGAGAGTAGAAGTTAGTACAGTTTTGAAGTGATTTTCTGTGTCGTCTAAAAGTTGTCTATAATTATCTCTTATATAGCGATATTCATCCAAGCAATCTTCAAGCGTACTAAAGCTGCCAGCTGCTATCAAAGCAAGCTCGCAAGTCTTGCCCGGTTCAATATCAAGGTCATATGATATTTCCAAGTCATTGTCAAAAGAGTCCATCAAAACTTTAGATGGCTTTAAACTCTTGGGTGCCGCTCCGATAGCCCCATAGTAATGTGCAATACCTTTTTTGGCTGCTGTCTCTATTTGTAAACAATTATCATCCGATCGTAGCTTAGAAAAGTTACTCTGAGAAATGGCAGCTAGACCGTAGCTAGTAATATTACCATCAATAAGAAAATGCAGACGTATATTTCGTCTTGATTTTTGTGGTTTCTTCTTCAAACTCAATTTAGGCAGATCAATAAATCTATCCAACAATTCTAGCCTCATGACAAACCCCTTATTCTCGATTGGTACAAAGAGTGTCCTTTTGACTTGCAAGCCAGCCACCTCGGTTCTGGTAGAAAGAATTCCGTTTTCGTGTTTAGACGATACGACAAAATTTGGAAGTCTTTTACGTACTCCGTCATCCATAGATATTTCTACTATAATTCTTCCAAAAGATCGTGCAGGCGGTACATATAATCCACCATTATCGTATCTTGCTCCCATCCATGTCCAATTAGCTGAGACTGAAGCATTTGACGAGCATACAATATATGCTTTTTTTCCTGATAATATTAAAGGAGTTGTGAAGTTCTTAAAGATCGTGTCCTCATTATTTGTAGAGGAATCTGGATCATCCACAAGGTTGGATGGTATAAAGATTTTCTCTCTCTGCTCTCCAATGTAGTCACTAAAAGTAAAAGGGACAATTATCTGCTCAAACCCTTCTAGTTTGCTTAAGATGACGACTTTATGTTTCCTTTTTGATGAGACAATATCTTCCTTTATGATTAGAAACCTTGCACTTTGAAATGGTTTGAATGGTATTGGCCTAGTTTCTGAAAGTATTGACGCGTTAACAACATCCTCGGAAGTGGCTATAAAAATAGCTCTCTTTGGAATAGGAATTTCATCTATATATATGTCAAGAGATACAATATTTCCTCCTAAGGGGACGGGTGGATTTAGTAATGAGAAAATTAATCCATGTTGTAAGTTTTCACCATTAACTATTATTACTTTTTTCAAACTGCCCTCGATATATGACAGAACTGTGTGTGTTTTATCCAGAGTCCTAACCATTTGAATGCTCCTGCAACTTCAATCTTTGTAGTAAAATTACATCTTTAAATTTTAACCTATAAAAATACTTCATTATACTTTTAGTTTTAATATAGAGACTTTAATAAGACTGTCGTTTTTCTGTAAAAAACAATGCATGATGATAACAGAATTGAAATAACTTATTGTATTGCGGATTAATAACGCTACTCAAAACTAGTTAAACGGTTTCTTCGCAAAAGCCAAATAACAAGTATAGATATAATACTGAATCTGAAGATTTGACTTTGATTGGCGGTGTACGTGTTGGAGATGCATTTCCAGTTAGGATAATGGGAATAATTAATGTAAGCCCAGAATCATTTTATAACGAATCCGTTAAAACTAGTGCTCAAAGTATTAGTGAGACAGCCAGCAATATGCAAGATAGTGGCGCTGATATAATCGATATTGGTGCTATGTCTACTGCGCCTTACCTTGAAACCATTGTCTCAACCGAAGAAGAGATAAGAAGGATGCGATATGGGATAGAAGTAGTAAAGAATAGTTGTGAGTTACCAATTTCAGCTGATACCCCAAGGTCTGAGGTAGCAAAAGAAGCTATAAGATCAGGCGCTGATGCTATTAATGATGTAACAGGCTTAAAATATGACAGAAACATGGCCAATATCGTGGCAGATTCCGGCTTGCCTGTAATTATTTGTGCACATAGTAGATCAAGGCGTAATAACAAAGATAGTCACCGCTTCCCATCTCATAGGTTGGGTAGAATATCGGCCACAATAAAGCTTCTCAAAGAAAGTCTAGTAATAGCGGAGAAAGCAAAAGTTTCTGAAGACAAAATTATTATCGACCCTTCTATAGGGTTCTTTAGAATGGAAGGTAAAGGTCCCTTCTTTACAAAAATGGAAGACTTGCCTTGGTATATTAGGGACATTGAAGTAATTTCTAAGTTAGAGGAGCTTAAGATATTTTCTAAACCAATTTGTGTGTCTGTATCTAGAAAATCATTTATTGGGCATTTATTTGGGCTCAAGGCCAAAGAGCGATTAATTCCGTCAATAATATCAGAGGTAATATCCGTGATAAATGGTGCGAATCTCATCAGGACACACAACATTCAAGAATCGCTAGAGGCACTCACGATGACAGAATTACTTCATTAGCTGTGGATACAAGAATATTCAGTTGTATTTGCATAATTACCTATCTAATATTAACTTATTAGTTACTATCTTTACTCTAGATTAAAGTGCAGGTCAAAAAGAAGAAGGACACTAATACCATCGTAGATGATCAGGCGGGGGTAAATTTCGATGTGGGTAGGAAGGTTGACCTTATTACAGCTCCCCGAGGTCTATCAGTTTCTTGAGTCTATCAGTTTGCTCACCTGTTATAGAAGCGTTACTTAATTTAGGAACATCTGCTGCCGTTGCTGCAGCGGCTGACTTTACATTTACCGTATTTGCTTCTCTTCTATTGGAGATATAGCACCCAAAGAAACCGGGGTATCCAAGCTCGAGCAGTTTTGAAAGCGTATCAGGATATTGTTGTTGTATTATGGCAGTATAGTATTGTGGTTGGACTATGACTAGATAACGGTATCAATTCCTAATAGCATTTTTTCTTCCCTTTGGATGTTTCTTCTATTTATGGAATTCCTGGGAGCAACTTAACCATGGCATCGGCTTGTGGGATGCCAAACCCTATGTATTTCTTGGATTTCAGATCAAGTTTCACCATGTTCAAATTTAAGCTATTAAGGTTGAGATGAAAGTCCAAACACGGAACTGGCTGATAATAGATCTTTACCAACAGGTGCCGTTGTGACTCAATAGAAAGCACAGCTCTTAGATTTTGAGCTATCATGTTTCATCTCTTGGGCGAGAAGCAGTGTTAGACTAAAGTATCCTACTTGATTAGTGTTAGTCAATACATAAACTTGGGTGTAATAAAATAAAAAAGGAGATTAGGTTACTGGAGACCACCTGATGTACCTAGGTCTGCTCTTTTATCAATCTCTTGGCCACTTCTTACCTCTAGCGGATTGGGGCACCCCATTGTATCACTTTCTTGGTGACTACAAGCGGCTGCTGAAGGCAAAGGTCCCTGATCCTCCAATGCAGTTATTAAGTTCTGAATCTCAGCTACAACTTCGTTTGCTGCTTTCTGACCAAATGATTCTATAACCTGTGCCTTTAACTTGGTGAGTTCTGCGATTGCGGCGTCTAATTGATCTGTTTTGAGTAATTGTGCTATTTGGGTTGTATTGAATGCTCCTGGTGGATTTTGTATTAACGTCGTTGGTTCTGACTGAAGTCTCTGAATACCATTATCGATACCTTCGAGAAGTACTAATCGAGATTCTCTTACATCATTTATCGTCTGCTCCGTAGGAACCTGGAATGTTTGTGCAGCTAACGCCTGCTGTGGAACAGTATATACAAGCGCGTTCCAATCATTAAAGCCGTTCAATGATTGGCCTGGGCCTGAGTTTCCACATGCCAGTCCTCCATTGATGTCGGAATTTACACCTCTATCAGTAGAGCGTCCGTTAAAGTTCCAGTCGACTGGAACTCCAGCAAGAGTGAATCCTGGTCCTTGTCTAGGTCCTACAGGCCCATAAATAGTCGTTAAACCTGGTGGAGTACTTTGAGTAATACCATCTGGTTCATTCAAGGTCTCTTTGTTTAATGTAGCAAGAGCCGATCGCGAATAATCAAGGGGCCTGCCTGAAACGAAGTTAGAAAATTGGAACAGATAGTTCATTATACTAAGGTAGTTGGGTTTACAATTTGTGGCATCACCACCACCGTGCTCAAGACTCAGATTATGACCTAATTCATGCATAAATGTTCCTGCTTGTTCACTACGAGTTCCTACACTGTGGTTAGTGGCTGGATCCACAGCCCATCCTGGTGCGCCTAATGTCACTAGGGAATCCATACCAGGTAATTCTGCCACACCAGATGATCCCGAAGAGCCTCCTGGCTGATCGTGTGCGAATACTACATAGTGAAATGCCATTCGTTTTGCAGCAAGTATGTTTACAGAATTAGGATCTGCTCTCTCGGCAGCAGTCCCAAACCACATGGGCTTTATTTGTGTAATAAGACCATCCAAGTCCGTTGTATTTGCATGCGGTATTTCTTCATCAACCAATACGAATGGCCTTATTCCTGTGGTACCGTCTGGGTTAGATACAGGTGCACGATTGAACGCAAATCTGACATCTTGTATACTGCCAAAAGCACCACCGCCACCTATTGGCCGGTGGAACCGCATATAGTCTACTTCTGCATAGAGGTTCTTATGAAATGGATCTGCTTGTGGTAGTACAAAATCCATCCTACCGTCGTTATTTGCGTCTATGCCATTTATCTCCCATGTATTTGACAGGCCGTCTCCGTCAGCATCTGCGTTTGCTTCAAGATAGGTATTTGTTATAATGCATGTGAATGCCCGCTCATCGCTCATTGTCCCACTGCAATCTGGAGATCGGGTTGTAGCTAATACAAGGCCTTCCGGTGCATTTGGAACTAATTCATTAACTGAAAAATCTCCATTTCCTAGATTAACATTAACGCCTGAAGACGAACCAGGGAATGAAGAAGGTGTTGGATTGTTACCTGTTACTTGCATCGTGAAAGCAGATGCTGATGGACAAGTAGCACCTTGAGGACATACCACTGCCTTCACAACCCTGAGAGTATTTTGTTGAACTTGACCATTTACAGGCATAATCACTGCCGTCAATATCAACAGTGTCGCTAGTATAGCCGTCATTAGGCTTGTCGAGTTTATTCTCTTTGGATCCATTATTGGTATATAGGAATTACAATCAAGTCACTTATTCGGATTTGTGAACATACCTTGACAATAAAGTCATAGATCTGATAGGGTGATAGGCTCTCAATCAGACTATTTTTAGTAGACTTTTATCGGGTTAATATAACCAGTGTAATACTAAAAATATAACTGGTCACTCGTCGCTAAGCTATCCTTTCCTCTCCCTCACTTAAAAGATAAAGCTTACTTTGACATTAGATAATGTGAGTGACAAACGAATGGATGGAATTGCAAGGTTATCGTAAAAATCCGTGTGGCGATACGCAAGAGTTGAACGGAACAAAACAAGCATTATGGCGTAAGAATCAGGTATTGGACCTTAGTAGTAAAGGTCTTAGCCAAGCTGATATAGCCAGAACTTTGCAAGTTAATGAATCTACCATTAGTAGAGACATTTCATCATTAAATGCACAAGCAAAGATTAACATTCGTAGGTACATTGACGAACGACTTCCTGCAGAGGATGAGAAATGTTTGGTTGGTCTTACCTCAATCTTAAAGGAAGCATGGATTACAGCAGCAAAGACTGAAGATAAGAGGGAGAAATTACAGGCGTTGTCATTGGTTAAAGAATGCTATTCTATGAAACTAGAATTACTTACTAATGCTACAGTAGTGGATGACGCTATTAGATTTGTAAATGAAAGGACTAAGGGCGAGGCAGGTAAAAGAAAAGACGAGTGCCGCGACAAGACCAATACTAGTATTACAGTTACAACAGGAGATCAGGTTTTTTAAGCGGTTGGAGATAGCGTAAAAATCTAATCCAACTAATTATTTAGCTGTGGAAGTTTATCTTTAAGATCTTTGTATCGATTCCTTAGTGTTACTTCTGTTATTCCAGCAGCATCTGCAATATCAGTTTGAGTTTTATTCACACCAGTATTAAGACATGACACATAGAGAACTGTTGCTGCAACCGCCATAGGATGTTTGCCTGCTGATATCTCCCTTTTAGTAATGTTATTCATAACATCCATTGCTCGACGTTTCGTATTTTCATTAAGATCTGCATTATTTGCAACCTTGACAATACATTTCATAGGGTCAATTACTGGAGGAGTAGATATGTCGAGTTCTGTAACTAATATTCTATAACTTCTTGACAATATTTTGAACCTTATGCTACTAGCGGCAGCAACTTCTTTCAGTGTCTTAGGAACACCCAAGTCTCTGCATGCTATGTATATAGCAGCACTCAAAATACCATCTATTGTCCTTCCTCTAACTAAGCCTCTTTGTCGCGCTTTTCTATAAATATAAGCAGTCCTTTCTATCACTGCATCTGGTAAGCATAGTTTATCTTTTAATTTGTCAAGTTCATTAAAAGCCTGTATAAGATTTTTATTAGTAGAATCGTGTGAATGTGATCTAAAGTCCCATACCTTTAGCCTTTCCATTTTAGAACGAATTGATGCATCAATTTTGTTACCGCTAGCATCTCTATCTGTTCTTCCAATAATTGTAGTAAGTCCTTTATCATGACGAGCTAATGTAGTAGGCATACCTGTTCTACTTCTATTATTTCCTCCTCCTCCTTCGCTACCAAAAGAACGCCATTCTGGTCTGGTATTATCTTCAGTGTTTTGACTAATAACCATGCCACAATTACTACAAATAATCTCACCAGATTCAGGATCAGTAATAACAATGGCAGATTTTACGCCTTTACTACTACATACAGAACATTTGAGAGGGGAAGATATTGCTGCTGCTTCTTCCATTTCTATATTTGGTAGAAGGACTATTTATCAGTTGTAAGCCAAGTTGTCACTAATTGAAACAAATTCTTCAACTTACTACTAATTTTCTGAGTTAACAGATAAATAAGCCTTAAATAATGCGTTTTTATGAAAATCCTATATAATATGTTAACATGCGTACGTGTAGAGACATTAACTTTATCTTTAACAATAGTCTAATACAATTATGGCCGATCAAGTGTTTATGTACGCCATAGTCGCAGGAGTCTTTAGAAAATAAAGACTTTTTGAAACTATTCTTCAAGTATATCAACGACGTTTTGCAATCTAAGTTTGAGCTCTAATATTGTTTCTAACAATTCACCTCTTTCGATTTGATATGAGTCGATGTGAGTTTGAGCTTTTCGTAATCTTTGCTCAAGCTGGGCTATTGTGTCAATCAGGTATTGTTTCTCTTGCGAATTAGAGGTAGTGTTAGAGGGGGAGTTAGCATCTTCTTCTGACATATCTACATCTGACATCTATCTATCTTTTTTTTACTATTCCTCTTAACCTAGCTATATCAGTTGGCTTTCATGATGTGTACCATTTTCGGAATCGAAGAATGGACCAATGCAAAAACTGTTATGAGATAATAATAGAGAGCCAGTGATAAATGGCTGATTACAACATGACAGAGATACAATTGAGGGAAGGCTATGAAAGAGCCATAGAAAATGTTGAAAATTTACTTTACAGTGCTAACGTCTTACTCAAAAGTGAAAGAAGTCTTCAATATGCACTTGGATTGTATATGTATGCTATTGAAGAATACGGAAAGGCCGAAATTTTAAGAACTTACATTCTAAAAAATAAAAGCAGATACTCAATCCCTGAATGGATATTTGGTAAAGGTAATCTCAAAAGTAAAGCTCATAACAGGAAGCTCTCAGAAGGACTCAAAAATACCACCTATATGCAGGAGACTTTCAAGGATAATTGAGATTACCGTTAATGCCTCCAAAGCCGTTAGGACATTCGAAGTTAAGAACTATGGTATTGTGATTGGTTCGATTAGTGTTCCTCCATATCTAACCGGCACTTTTGAAGATCCCTTTGTACCGAAGCAAACTTTAGGTTTCGATTTAAAAACAGCTTGTTTCTATGTAGATTGGGACAATAATAGTCAAGATTGGAAATTTCTCTTACCTGCAGATCAAGATCAGTTAGTAGACAATATCGGACGTATGAAGAAGCATATAAAGAAGCAATTCTTATCCACAAAAGCTAAAGACAACATTCCATAATATATCACCAAGTGACCTTCAAAGATCTAAAGAAACGGGTAAATATAGAAACTCAACAACAGTCCAAACTATTTGAAAGACTAAGAGACAAACCCTTCTGGATATGGGATATCGAAGGCCATAAGACTGAAGCTGCTAGGACCAATGGACTTTGCTGCTTTAACCACATCATAGGCCTACCAACAAAGGAAGGAATTGATAAGCCTATGTTCGACTATGAGAAACTACTAGTATATTCTAGATAAAGAGTAATATTGCAGTGTAACACAATGTAGCTATCTAGGTTAATTGTAGTACCAGATATATTTCGCTATCCTCTTAATACCTTAACCATTACAAACCCCTGGATATTCATAACATAGTGCTAGACTAGAGATTCTGGATTTATTCTAAACTCCTTGCATTGGCATTTGTCAAATGGTGTGTTAAATGGGTTGTCATTGTTTGTAGTTGCCGCGTGCGGCTGAGGTGTATTCTTAGTGTTATCAAACACCTGAGGGAAAAAACAGCGTCCACCCGTAAGATGACAATTGCGTTTATGGCCACAATAACATAGACCGATTACCGTATTAGTGCTATCATCGTTGGAGGAGGTCAATCAGCCAGCTACAACCCTAACCCTTATTAACTCCATCTATCGTATTTTTTAATGCTGCCAATAATTCTGATTGATTGAACTTGGTACAAAACTTAACAAAATATGATCGAATAATTTTATAGATTGTAGGTTGCGCTCATATTGAGAGCTTATGGCTCTTGAAGAGATGCAGTATTGGCTATCTGAACTTGAATCCTTGGGGCTTAAGGTACGGCTAAATGAGTTTAATAACATACAAGAAATAAGTAATTTATGCCTAATTATTAAGAAGCGATTGTATAAAAAATACAAGGACACGTATAATGAAAAATAGTCATAGACGAGAATGCACCCTCCTGACGTTTCCTCGTGAAAATATTTGTTGTTGGAGGGACTAGTAGATTGACAAATTCTGTAACATTGTTGAGTTCTGATTTCATTTTTATTTTACTTCGGACTGGAATTTTTATTCTCTTCAGATTGTAATTCAGTCATATCAGATTTTAACTTATTCTCTTCAGATTGTAATTTGTTAATGTCAGATTGCAATTCGTTTACGTCTTGGCTAGATGATGCAACCAAATCGTGCAGGCCTGTGGATTGTGATTTATTTTCTTCAGATTGTAAGTTAGCAAAATCGGACTGTAACATTTTCTCATCAGATTGTAATTTAACGGTAGGGTTTCCCGTTAGGTATACATCTTGGGCGCCGTGGGCAACCAATGACATCAGGCCGCCCGCAGCATACGTTTTTGGTATAGCTGTAGAATTCACTAGTACGCCAATCATTGCTATTGCAATAATTATTGCTATCCTAGTTTTGATCATATATTCTTTAGTGGAATGGAAGTATAAAAGGTGGTTCCAAAATGTCTTCACTGCAAAGATAGAATTAGAAAAATTTTATAGCTTTCAAGCTACAAGCTATGAACTGGTCAAGTCAAATCGACAAGAAAGACAAAGGTATTTCCAGTTAGCAAAATCTCTTGTATATTTACGTGTAACATTTACCAAATACCTGTATTGTCTTTTATTACAGCCCTCGCATAGTCCTGATACAGGTTTAGGCTTATGTTTCGTGATCCATTTACGAATACTCGCATAACTCATGATTTCTTTGTACTTTATCAACCGAGCGTGGTGGACCTGACTAAAAGTAATAACGAGTGATGCGCCATTTACAGAGGGAGAGTGGCCAGGGCTTAGATAGGGATTCGTTAGGACCCCACTGGTTGATAAGGATTTTTTAGACTGCAGCCGTCAATAAATCACCTTAACGACGGTCACGCTCGTTTGTTTGGTCATCTGTCTTGGAACTAGTCAACTAATGGATTTGCTTGTCGTTGCCAATGGTAGCTCAGCTCCACAGCCCCTGGTATTGTGTCATAAGTGTAGTTCGGAAACGCCATCATCTTGTTCTTTCATATCTTGGCTTATGTCTACCATCAATTCTTCGATCTTTACTGAAACCTTGTACCATTTATTATTGTGCTTGAATACATGTGTAGATCCCTTTTTGCTAGTTCTAGAACCTGTTTTAAAACCAGTACTTTCACGTATATTGTCACTTAATCTATTTCTCAACCTATCTACTTGATATTCTGCAACCATCAAATTACCAATTGTGTTTTCTAGCTCGATGTTCCTTTCTTCTTCTTGCTGTTCTGACGGTCCTTTAGTCGGCATTTTCTATATAGAGCCTGTTTCCTACTTTGTAGTGGATCTCATTTATGTAAGCTGATCTATCCACCACAGGAGTTGATAGGCTTGTATCACAAATGGCTATTTCATTAAATAATTCCTCTTCCTGCTCCTGTTCCTGAGTGGCGATTATACTCATTGCATTTACAACACTAAAATAATATTTATACCTTTCAAATAAAAATCTAGGATATATATGATGTTATGGTTGGAATAATAAATAGAAATCTAACGATTTTTTAGAATCATAAAATATCTAGATAGGTCTGATAGAATCTTTTGTATTTATTCAGTCTATAGAATCCTTTATTTCGCTATCCTCTTAGTACCTTAACCATTACAATTCCCTGGGTATTCATAACATAAGTTTCAAATGCTCGAGGACCTTGAGGCTAGGGCTAGCTTTAGGTAGGGACGTTATAAGTCACTCTTACAATAGATAGAATAAATAATTATTCGCAACAGAATTATATATGCATTAATAAATATAATTAGTTTGAGAAATGCAAGAGTGGATAAGTAAATTTTACATTTAAATAGACTGTTTCAATGTTAGCAGCCTAGTTAGAGATATCTAGCAATAAAGAATGCTGAGTCAATTATCCCCCGTATAACTTAATTCTTTGATCCTGAGCAGCGATGCCTTGATTGTTACGGAAATCATTTTCGATTGGTTAGCCCCTAATGTATGAGCATTATAAAGATTACAATAGCTCCAAGACCTGCAAATAAAATCATAGTAGCTTTCCATAATCCTTCACTTGCCGTTTCGCTAATATCCCACATCCCTCCCACAATCGTGCTTTTATGGTACCGTCTCTTTATCTCCGAATAGCTGTATATACTGTCAAAATCAGCTGACGGAGTCCATTTCTTACTTGAGGAATAACCATAGAACCCATTTGAGGTCGTAATATCATAGTTCTTTCTAGCCTGTTGATCAGAAAGTACTTCGTATGCTTCTACTACTTGCATAAATTTCTGTTTAGATTGGTCCGAATTCTTGTTCTTATCAGGATGATATTTCAGAGCCAGATTGCGAAAGGATTGTTTTATTTCATCATGAGAGGCAGAATTGCTTACGCCCAAGATATCGTAGTAATTTGGCACCTTTAGTATTAGCAAAATCTGGTAAATAATCATTATTGTGCATATCTCAGGAATAACTACAGCTTTCTAATTTACATGTTGGTGGTCGTCTCTGCCAAATAATATACTTAAAATAATATTGACTGTACATGAACATATGCACTCCATTAGAGCAATGGAGATTGAGATGGGTTACCAAATAGAAGAGCTGCCAAGAGTAAGGCTGCCTAAGCAGGCTAAACTAGACGATTCCATTATCATCGGATCTGGAGATTCATATGTTATCGCCTTAGTCGTACAACATGCTTCGAATTATAGAGCGATTAGCTGTAATCCAATGGACATCTTATTAAACCCACAAATTGCAAAGAATCGTAAAACATACATTGTTTCAGTCTCAGGTAAGACGATGTCGAACATCATTGCTGCAAAAGTTGCAAAGGAACACTATGGAAAAACTATCGCAATTACATCAAGACCAGATAGTGAACTTGCAAAGACCTGTGATGAAGTAATCCATGTAAAATACAAAAATGTAGGAATACCTACTTCAGGTACTATAAGCTTTACGGCGCACCTGATTAGCAGTCTAGCTCTAGTAAAGCCACTAAGAGGACTTGGTAACCTTAACAAAATTTTCCAGCAATCAATTTATGAAGCTGAAACTCAATCACCTAGTGGCCCTGAAAAGCCGACTTCATATATATTTCTAGGTAATGGCATTTTCTTCCCCCTGGCAATGTATGGTGCGCTGAAGGTAAATGAAGTGCTTGGAATAAAGTCATTTGCTTACTCACTTCATGAATTCTGTCATGCCCCAATATTTAGTATTAAAAAGGATGATAAAATTATAATAGTAGGCAGCAACGAATATGACAATAAGAACAGTCTGTCATTAAATCATAGGCTTAAAGAAATGGGTTTTTCGTCAGTGTATGCAGATTGTACGGGGCCTTCACTAGAGGAAAAAGTACTAAAATCAATCTTCTTTTTACAGTTGTATGTATATAAAGAATCTCAAAAGCAAAAAATTGAGGATTGTTATTTTTTGAAGAACGAAACACTACTAGCACTGAGTTCAGATCTTATTTACTTTAAAGTCGATTGACACACCCAAAAAAATACTAATACTAGTTATAAAATGACATTAAAGCCATTGTATTCTATAGAATTATATGTCATTGTTGTAAAATAATAAACAAAACAATAATCATTTTACAATGTTTGTCGAGAATGAATTAATCATTTTTTGTGCAATTGATAGGTTTGAATTTTCCGCCGGTTGTGCAGAATATGTAATGACATAATCACTGCCATCCTTTAAAGTCCAAATTTGCATTTGTTTAAATTTAAATTGTCCCTGTTTAAATGAGTATACTACCTTTAGAGCTGGATTCCCAGAAAGAGTGATTGGAGTTTGCTCCTCCATTATAAGACCTGGAAAAATTTTTTTTAATTCATTAATACTTATATTAGAGTATTCTGCCAAAGACATATTTTTAGGTATTAAGTTACCAACCACTATATTGAGATTTTCTGAGAATAGTTTTGAGGCATTTTTCAAATCTACTGAATAGAATTCGACAACAATAGTATGTCCCAATAACCTGCCCACATTTTCAACTTTTTTCCAGTGTGATGGATAGTCGATTTTTATGCCAAAAGTAGAATTATCATATGTTGTGAAAGGTGCTAATGCTGAACTTGTATTATTCTGCGAAGGTGCTTTGGGTATCTGTGCCGTTGCAATTTGTTGAAAAAGATAGATTGACAAAGAGATCCACAGACATATAATTAAAATAAGTTCTACTTTACGCATAATAAAATATTTGATTTGAAAAGTCCTTATTATCTATTTGTATCAAGATTTTATCTGGATCATCATTGGGCCCAGTAGTGTTTTGAGTTTTGAAATATTCACCCAAATAATCATTATGCAATCTGGCCTAGCATGATAAGAAGGTATTAAATTGTGTAACTGAATGCTGTTATATGTCCGCGAATTTTCTTGAAAGAATACAAAGAATTGAGATGTTAAAAATTGGAGTTATTTCGAAAGTTATGAATAATAAATCGATGACTATGCGTGATTACAAAGGATTAAGAATAAGACTTTTTCACTATTATCATCATTATTGGAAAAAAAGTTAATGACACCATTAATCGTGAAGCAGATATTTCTTATAGCCTATCTAACAGGGATTTTATGGCTTCGTAGAAATCCTATTTCTATGATTTTTTCTGCCATTAGCCCTTTTTCGCTGTTATTTGTTTTGTTCGTAGTTAGCAACGGTCAATATGTACAATTTGCTGTTGCGGGTAGTCTTGTTATGGCATTGGTAGGGTATGGACTTGCTCTTGGGCAAGATATATCATTTTACAAGACCGAATACAAGATCCAAGACGTCTTTGTTGCCTCCCCCGTTTCCCCGCTTACTTATATGACTGGATTAGCTTTGTCTGAACTTCTGTTTGGTTTACCTGCTTTGACTGTGCTAGCATTTCTTGCCGCCTATTTTGGTACTTCCATAACTAATATTCCATTACTAATATCCACGATTCTCTTAATTTGGGGATCGATGTCGGCGATGGGATTCTTTTTATCGTCACATATGTTACATATGCGTAATGCCACACAGCTAATCTCATTTGTTAATGTAATACTAGCTGTTATACCTCCTGTTTTTTATTCAATAGGACGTTTACCGCTGGAATTGCAATACCTTGCCTACGCTGTACCAACTACTCACGCATCACTAATTTTTCAATATACTATGGGACTTCATACTCCTAAGGAATGGTCTATCACACTCGGGCTAGTAGTACAGATTGCATATCTGATAGGCTTTGTCACCCTAGCAAAAACAAGAGCACTCTGGCGGGAAAGTTAACAAATTTGAATCTAATTTAAAAGGGCCTCTCGACTATATCAAAATCAAAGTTATGATAAATGCTGACACTAAAAGATAGGATTTTCTGTCTAATTTTCTACATTTGCCAACAATGCTCTTTCAGCTAATATCTAACTACGAGCCCGCCATCCTTGATTGAGACAATTCAGTCAGAATTACCGAAGTTTGGTGCAATAAGACAGTCAATGCATATAATATTAATCATTTGAAAAGTAAGTTATATCAAGTTCCAAGGTAATTACTAATTCTTGCGTTAAATTAAAAAATTAGACTAGAAATTACCTAATATTTGTAATACCATGAATTAAAAGATTGTAGCTATGTTTATTAAAGTATATTACCAACCAGTTAATACCGAAGTAAGGAAGAGAGTGGTAAGAAATGACTTGTAAAGGTATTTGTATACGGCATAAAGCACAAAAACCCGTGGGTGTTGGCCGTTATGCTATAGGACAGAAGCGCTGTCAAGTATGTGAGTTATTTATAAGATGGGATGGTCTATGGTGTCCTTGTTGTGGATATAGATTAAGAACAAGGCCACGTAACTTGAAATACAAAGCAAAGTTAAAAGCAAGGAAGGATATAGAGGAAGCCAAGTTATTATTATTTATGCAGTCTATAAAGAAAGGCGCATCTACATGATAGCAGGAATAATATTACTTTTTTTAGCGAACTTGGCTGAACAGGCATTGTAAGATAAATGTTGCAATTCAATGAAAATAGATTACTAATGCTGCAGTAATGTATGATCCTATCTTTCCGCAAATGTAGTCCGATTATCATTCTTAACTCATTACAGATTCTGTTGAATTTCCAAATCTTGTTTGCCAGAATTTAACATATACATTAATACCCAAAACTCTAATGTAACAGGTTCCAATTCGAGATAAAGAATCGGGGAAACAAATACTGTACAAAGAAACAACTGGCGAAGGCTTAAAATCAGAATTAGGAGTTGTATATATTTTAATACATATTCGATCATAGAAAGACGTCTGTGAATGTCTCTCGATATACAAGGAAGTATTCCGGCACCAATTCAAAAACAGCTTAAAAAAGAGGCAGTTTTTGGATGTGCAATATGTGGTTGTCCGCTGTTAAATTACATTCATATCATCCCTCCCTTTGATAAGAATGCATTTCTTCCCGAAAATATGGCTGCCATCTGTCCTAATTGTAAATCAAGGTTTGACAGACATGAGTTTTCGGAGTCATATTTGAGGGACGTTAAAAAGAATCCTCACAATAGAATGAGAGAAAAAGACGCCTTCTCTTTGGAATCCGGTGATATGGTTATCAATTTAGGAAAGATGAAGTATATCAATACACCTAGAGTTTTGGCTGTAAATGATTTTGATATTATTACACTTAAACAAGAAAATGAAAGGAAGCTTATTCTCCTAGATATTAATTTCTTCGATAAGCTAAACAATTTAGTTGCGATTGTCTCTGAAAATAGCTGGGTTGCTGAAAAACAAGCGTCCACGTCAGTTTGGGAGATAAACTATAAGCCTAAGCATTTAGTGATTCGAAACAATCAGAACGAATTATTATTTGAAGCAAGAATAGAATATCAAGAGGTCTTTATTAGAGGTGTTATGTATTATAGTGGTTCTACTGTAAAAGTCACAGATAATGGCATATGGGTAGATGAAAGAGAGATTGCATCTGATCTTAATGGATGTGTATTAAAAAATTATGATATAGCAATAAATGCTCAGACATTCTAGCTGATATATTTCTCATAAGTTATTATGCATGCTAAGCTGAAAAGTGTTTCCAGAATTTTAATATGTTAATTGCCCTTTGCCCTTTTTCTCACATCACTTATTTTACGCGGTATTCTTTTTCTTACTATATTTTGTATGCAACGGTGAGTAAGTGATCGATTATTGTCTCTTAAAAATGACCTGCTTTGACAGTTGTGATCGCCTCGCCTAACATTTTTTCATATATAGATATTGCAGCAAGTGCTCCGCTTGCCGCTGCCAATACAATATAGTGCCGGTCAGTGTCTATATCACCAGCAGCATACACATTGGGAATAGTAGTTTGTTGCTGATTATCTATCTTAATATACCCATCGTCAAGCTCACATCCAAGCTGTTCTGCTAGCTTGTTTTGAACGTTATACCCTAGGTGATAAAAAATTACATCTGCATTATGAAACTTTTTACTTCTACATATCACCCCCTTGATACCTTTTTTTTGGTCACCGATGATCTCGATGATTTCATCATTTTCTACTACCTTGATTCCCAATTTCTTGGCTTCACTTATTTCATGAGATGTTAACTGATAATTGTCTCCTTGTAAAAAAACCTGGATATTACTAGTCCACCCTAAAAACTCTTTTGCGTACTTGATGCTGTCATTATTTCCGCTGGAAATAATTACCAACTTTTTATTTGTAGTTTGAAAGCCGTCACAGTGAGGGCAATGCCATGCTCCATTTCCGTCGAACATTTCAAAATTTTTTACCTTTGGTTTAACATCCTTGATTCCTGTAGCAATTATCACGTGTTTCGTTTTGACTAATATCGTTCTTCTTGTTCTCCTCGTATCCTCTTCTTTTGTAGATAACAAAAAAAGAGGGCCTTCTCTTTCAACTCTCCCAACCTTTGCTTTAATTACTTTTAATGATTCATACTGTAATACATCCCTCCATGCCTTCTGAATAAACTGTTTGGGTGTAGTGTTTTCTAAACCTAAATAACCATGGACCTGTTTAGTCATAAAATTCCTTGTTTTTCCTCCGTCGAAAATTACTGTAGGAAGCAGATATCTTCCAAGGAGCAATGCAGCAGATAGGCCAGCAAATCCAGCTCCTATTATAGCCACATCAAAAATATGTCTGTGATCTTCATTCGAGTTCTCTTTTCTTCTTTTATCAACTAGGATATTTCTTCGAATTTCATTTTTAATACCCTTCTTTTTTATTAGATGATTATCGGGAGTCTTTATATGTCTATCCGACAGTGGCATCTTTTTCATATATTTCCAGTGGTTTGCCTACATCATATCATTTAAGAGATGTGGGAATTGAATGACCTCCGGATAAATAGTGTACAAAGGAAATTAAGCAAGGAGGAAAAAATGCTAATTTTTCTTTTAGTTTCTAACTTGGACCTGCCGGCAAACTAAATGTAAATGTCGCCCCCGCCTCGCCAACGTTATTTTCTGCCCATATTTTACCACCATGTGCTTCCACGATGCTCTTTGAAATATACAAGCCTAATCCAGTACCCTTGGGCGACTTTGTAGCAAACTTTGTAAACAATCTAGGAAACATATCAGAATCTATTCCAATTCCTGTGTCCTTCACCGCGACAACAACGGAATCATTCTTCTTCTCTTTAATAATAGAGACTGTCCCTTTTTTGGTAAAATTTACTGCGTTACTTAATAGGTTGTTTATAACCTGAGTTATTCGACCTCGATCTACCTCAACTGGCAAACGAGTGTCCAGTCTAGAGTCATATAGTAATTTCAGATCGTCGATTTTGCCAATTTGATTCATCATATCTTCCACTACATCCAATATTATATCATCAATGTAGAGCGGTTCCTTGTGTAAAGTTAGTGATTGGCCTTCAATTCTGGCAACATCTAAAATGTTCTCTGTAAGTCCTTTTAGTCGTTTTGCATTTCTAATTATGACACCAAGCAATTCTTCTTGTTCGTTGGCATCGATCTTCTTCCTGGAACGAAGCACCTCAGCAAGACCAAGGATAGGTTGAATAGGAGCTCTTAATTCATGCGCTGCGACATTGATAAAATCCTTTTGCATTTTGTCTTGTATCTTTAATTGTTCGTATAGTCTTGTTACTTGTTCATTTAATTCCACTTGCTTCCAAAGACTTTCGAATATGGATACATACGATAATACAGTCGATTTACTTGTAGAATATGTTGCTAATCCCATTGCCTCGTATACAAGATCTTTATTGTCATCCTTGAGTTCTACCGCCAAGGATGATCTCCGGTCTACTACCAAAATTGTAACTTTTGTGTGCAAGCATTCTTGTATATCTCTCATCTCAATTTTTTTAAAATGCTCTTTTAATTTTGGGAATGTGTCTTTTATTTGTTGATCTATAGGAGTTAGAATTCTAATGTTGACATCTTCTTTCGGAGCCTCTACTTCTTCTAATACTTTGACTGCTCCTTGCCGCTCTTGCCTATGAAATGCGTTAGAAGTAGAGAATATAATCATTATTTCTTCTGTGGCAGATTTGACCATGTCAAAAGCAGTTTTCTGCATTTGAACTGGGTCTCGAATAACTATATCTATAATTTCGGGTTTGAGTCCTTCTTTCTCTATTTCTTTTATTTCCTCTTCTTTTGGAATCGCTTTATCCCAGAATGGATCTGAAATGTATTGCCTCTGTCCTAAAAATTCCTTGAATTCGTCTCCATAGACACCTTTAAACCTTTTAAACATAATGGCACAATCTCTTCTATCGAAGCTATAACTAGTGCCATCAACCGTTTCTTCTACTAGTGTAGTTCTTCCTAGGTCTCTGAGGCTTTTTCCGCATAGTGCGCATTTATACTGCAATTCCTCGTCTGTCACTTTATTTTTGCTCCATCTATATACTTGCTATTAGTACTAGTATTGTAGTTACCTTCATTTCTTGTTGCTATCAATCCCTCTCCTCTTCCTATTAATATCTCCTATACTACTTTGAGTATTTTTCAGTAAATATCCTTATCATTTGCTCTAATTCATGCTCAGTTTATACGTACTGTAGGTAATTTCATCAAAAACCAATTCCGTGGGTTTAGTAGAAAAGGAAGGAAAAGAAGAGGGTAAAGTTTTCCTTCTTAAAGTAATAGTGCAGCTATACGGATAATAGCTTTTAAGAGCAAGAGCATTCATGAATATGTGCTATCATAACCACACCTTTATGCCTAGATAATAAACCTTGCTTTTTAATACAAAGCAGTAGTACCCTCTCTTCTTGTTATCATTATTTTATTTGAGAGACTTTGCTTTAGTGACTCAAGATTCAGTACCCTATTTTATATCCCCATATTACTGAAAATATTAAGATACCAAGTAAGCCTGGCAATCAGAGATCAAAGGTTATCGATATGGCCTATTTTGTTACATTTATCTTGATTGAGAAAACAAAGAAGCATAAATCCAGTATAAAAACTCTAAATATAGCTCCTCAAAGATCGGTAACTAGGTATGAGCAATATATTTACCGTCAGAATTATCATTATAATATTAACAATAATTTCACTTTCGTTTCTCTTTACAATACCTAGAATTTCGCAGCAACAGACGTTTGCACAGACGTCGGCATCAACAAGTAGTTTCGTTACGTACGAAAATTCAAATTACAGATTTAAAATTCAATATCCTTCTAATTGGGAAAAGGTAGAATTCAGTCCTGGAATTAAAGAATCTGGCCGTAGTATCATTGTTAATTTTATCTCCCCGCAAGAAACCTTTTCAGATTTATTTAGAGAGTATCTTATAATCGAGGTCCAAGATCATCCGTCCAATGCCATCTCATTGGATCGATATACAAGCCAACTGATCGATACCTACAAGAAATCGTTGCCAAGATTTGCCGTAATCGAATCTAATACCAGTACTGCCACTTATACTAACGTGGACCATCCTTCGCATAAAATAGTTTATAGTTACAGCGATTCTATTGTAGGAAAAGCAGAGGTAATGGAAATAGACATTATAGAGGGTAATAGATTGTATTCCCTTTCTTATCATGCTGATGCAACAAAATACTCTAGTTATTTGCCAGCTATTGAAAAGATGATTAAATCGTTTGAACCAATAAAATAACATGACATAAAAAACATATTCTCATTGACTCATTTTTGAGCTAATTTATTTAAAAATTTGTCAAATTCCGTTTTGAAGTATTCCGATAAATTTTGTTTACTCTCCGGATGTTGCTTGGTGTATTTCTCAGAGATATAGTACATTACGCTCAGCAAAGCAGCTGAAGCATGACCAAAAGATGCGGTATGCCTTTCAAAAACAAGCATAATTTCCTTATTCAATTGTTTTACTCTGTTTTCCTCGTCTTCACCTTCAATAATATTTTTCTTGCTCATTTCTCATTATACTTGTCGTTCCCAATATAATGTTATGATCATTTGCATACCCTATTGGAATTGATATTGCAAGCTGTGAACTAGAGAAAACTACCAAATAGTGGTATCCTATATCGTTAAGTAAAATTTCATGATTTTACCTTCAAAAGTATTATTTTCAATCCGTATGCACAGTTTTAAACATATGACGACGAGAGATTGAGAGCTCAATTGCAAGATACACCTCTAGATCTCACTCATATGAGAATTGCATATATCCATATGTACCCACAATACATACAGCACTATGAAGAGATTGGACATAATAATTCCACATGAACGCGTTAGCCAACTAAATGAACTCCTTCACAAACATAAAGTTGGCGGTATGACATTCTTTGATGTTAAAGGCAGAGGTCGGTCCAAAAATGAACCAGTGCATATTGGTACAGGTGTAATGCAATACGTGCCAGAATTTGGAGCTAGAACGAAGGTTGAAATACTTGTCCCAGATTCACAGGTAAAGCCGATGATCGACGATATTCTAAAGACTGTAACTACTGATTCGGTTTCTGACGGCAAGATATTTGTCTACGATGTTTCAGAAGCTTATGATATGGGAACAAAGAAAAGTGGTGATGCAGCATTATAACATACAGTTATTGATTGGTAGTCGCTTCTTCTTTCTTTTCTCTTTCCCAGGTTCTAACACTTGTTCAGGCTAATAATTATCTAATCTCTATCTTGTTCAGCTATTAATTCATCCCAGTGAATTGTGCAGTCAAAAGTGGTGAGCGCTCACTTCTCATCACGATAGTTAGGATTCTATGATGATATCAGGTCTACTTTTGAATGCCTTTGCAATTTATATCCAGGATTTTGGTTGTTATCGAGTTGAGGTAGGAAAGTATTAGAATAGAAACCTATTCTATCAGAAAATTCTTTTGATAATAAGGAGAATATTCAATATTCATCACCTAAATACATAATATGGAAACTAACGTAGCCGCCTTTGAATCCAACTCCTCACGGTCGACCTTACGTTATTACGGCTAAATATTCTTGTGTGCTGCTAGTATTGACACAAGTTATTTATCGTCGATATAGATTATTGGTGCTTCTCCTGCTTACATACCACCTTGAGAAGCAGGTAAGGGTCTGATTTCATTAATGCCGATTACAACAGTACTTGTAGACGGGAATTTTATTTCATTTGTTGTTGGATTTTGGATTGCTATATCTGTAATAATTTCTCCAGCTTTAGATGGAATATCTACGTGGTATATGCATAATTTTCCTGGGGTTGATAATGGCTTTACAAGTTCAAGGTTAGCTGGCTTTAGATTAGGAGCTTGTCCTATCAATATCTTTAATGGACTAACAGAATTGGCATCGCATGGAAGCTTTGCAGCTATATGTCCGTTTAATATAGAGTAAGGGGTGGAGTCATAAAGGTGTATGTAATCTTTCGTAGGAATAATCTTGCCTTCTAAAAGTATCGCTGCAGAATCTCTTACCACATTCTTTTGTGTGGCAGTTGCCTGTGCATTTGCCACGTTAGCGGTGCTACCAACAAGATTCAATGGTCCTGTAAGAAGAACAACTGCTAGCACAATTCCAAGTGAAAGAATCTTTTCGTTCATCTCCCCATCTTCTACAATCAAAGGGTTATAAGGATTACAAATTCGATGCGAAAATGCTATAATCACCTTTACCACTATACTTAGCCGACCTACTGTTGTATGCCAAAGTTTAATTGCTTGGTAATGAAATATTTCGCAGGCAATTCAAAAGTTTTCCAAATTAGAAATTGAACTCTTTTATAGAATAATTACACTGAATTCATCATGATTAAAGTTGCTACGCAAAAAGTGTCAATAATAGTTGTCATCTTAACCATCGCTATCATTTTAGGGACAGGTGGAATGGCAAATTTAGGGACTTCATCAGCGCAAGGCCAACTACAAGGAATGAAATTTACTGCACAATTATCAGGTAAAGATGAATCACCATCAGTCGATAGTACTGCAACAGGTACTGCACAATTACAGTTGAAAAAGGCTTTATGATGGCTCATATCCACCAAGGCAAAGCAGGAGAAAGCGGGCCACCTGTGGCTCCGTTATCAATGGGAAAAGGGAAGATTACAGCTTCAGACCTCCAAGGTCCACTCTCTGGTAAACAAATGAAAGATTTAGTCGATCTAATGAGTCATGGAGGAGCGTACGTCAATATCCACACACAACAACACCAAGATGGTGAAATACGCGGTCAAATAGCCTCTTCCTAGCAATATTGAGTAAGAATCAATAATAAGCTCGAGTAAAAAGAACAACAACAACAACAACAACAACGAACATTATTATTTTTTGGCTACAATTGTTAGCACTAGCCAATCTAGTCGTAATTGAGGGCTGAAGGCCCAGAATCTTTTTCACACCTACATACTCAGGGAACATGAGGGTAGTTTGTTGCCACCATCCGATTTTATAGTTCATTTCACTGTAGTCTAAAATGTCACCTATCGCTGGCCTATCATTATATCAAACTTTGGACTTGGAAGAAGACCATTTCTTCGTCCACTGTAAGAAGTTAATTACGGATTCATCAAGCTCCTGTCCTTTGTTAGGCCTTAGTCTAAGAGGAACGAAATAATTATCTTATTATAAAATAAGAAGGAGAGCGAGGGCAGCCCTTTTTTCAACTCCAGCCTTAGCAATTTCTTTGAACAGCACTTGCTATGTTCAAGCAAGAAAAATATAATTTTTTTGCAAGCCAAGTATACATACAAACAATTAATCCTTGTTGTACTGTACATGCAGAAAGGATTTATCATCATAGTTGTTATCAGTATCAGCTACTGCATTATTATTAAAAGCAGCAAAGGACCTAATCTCATACTTTAGACAGCTTCTTACTACTCAGTGCTTCTAATATAGACTAGCCTAATCTATCTCTTTTATAGTCAATATGAAATTAATAATATGAAATACATTCAGTGGGAGCATTCTATAAAACTCCTCTATGTAGATCTTATCACTTAAATAATCGAATTTACTGCTAGACATAAGATAGATAGAATTGAAGATAAGAATAGTTTCAATATCTTTTATAGCAATACTATTTTCGACTATTTTTCCTTCCGTGTGGATCGTTACTGCAAAAGTAGCTAATGGTAAAGAAACAATAATCGGTCTCCAACCAGGGCAAAATACCACTAAAGTTAATTCTTTTTCTTACAATGTAGTACTAAATATAAGCAATAATAACCGAACTTCTGCTGATCCCCAGATAGACATCTCTGGAAATAACACATATGTAGTATGGTCTGATGATAGCCCAGGAAACCCTGATATCTTCTTTACAAAGAGTACAGATGGTGGGAATACATTTAGTGACAGGCCCATAAATTTAAGTAACAATTCTGGATTATCATCTAATCCAGTCTTATCAGTATGTGGAAGCAACGTATATGTGGCATGGCACGATGATACTTACGAAAGTTTTGACATATTTTTTGCAAAGAGTACAGATGGTGGGAATACATTTAGCAAGCCGATAAAATTAACCCAGAGTGCAAATAATATCATCGTAGATTCTGAATTTCCATCTATAGCATCGTTTGAGAACGATGTATATTTAGTATGGCAAAAGAACTCCACTGGCTTTTTTGACGTATTATTAAAAAAGAGTACAGATGGTGGGAATACATTTAGTGACAGGCCCATAAATTTAAGTAACAATTCTGGTAATTCAGCGTACCCTAAAATAGCTGTCCACGGAAATACCTCATATGTAGTATGGGAGGATAATTCTACTGGCAGTTTTGACATATTATTAAAAAAGAGTACAGATGGTGGGAATACATTTAGTGACAGGCCCATAAATTTAAGTAAGAATAAGGGAAACTCGTCTGACCCGGAGGTATTTAGTGATAATAAAAATGACATTTTTGTAGTATGGGATGATGATAGTCCTGGAACTGCTGATATCTTCTTTACAAAGAGTACAGACGGCGGGAAGACCTTTAGTAAGCCGGTAAATCTAAGTAATAACACTAGGGGATCCTTTGATCCAGTCCTAGCCATATCTAAAAACCATATCTATGTAGCGTGGGATGACGATAGTCCTGGAAATGCTGATATTCTTTTTACGAAGAGTACAGATAGGGGAAACAGCTTTAGTATTAAACCAATCAATCTAAGTAAGAATGTCGGTAGATCGCTCTATCCTGATGTTGCAGTATCCCGATCTAATAACAGTTACATTGTATGGTCAGATGACACTCCAGGCAATTATGAGGTTCTCTTGCTAAGAAATGTGCGATAAAGTGAGTGTACTTGAATTCATACCTAGTACTAGAACCGATCTATTTCGATCATTGTTGCAGAGCCTTCCTTTCATTCTTCTTTTCGAATCCAAAATAGCAGGAATGGCACATTTCTTTTCCATAAATTACTCCTGTATTGCCACATTTGTTACATAGATTTTCATTGTCAATGGTCGAATCTAATGATTTAGCTTTTTGAATACATTTAGCACATATCGGTGCTTCAAGATTATAACTGGACAGAAAACCAGATCCACATTGGAAACATCTTAAGCTATACATTTTTCCTTTTGGTTTCCAGCGTCTAAAGATACTCACCATCAAAATCCCACCCTTTTCATTTTTGAACCGCACGTGGGACATGTAGCTTCTTTGTGTTGAGTTCCACAGCTCATGCAATAATATTTCAATGAAGTATCTCCTCCAAACATTGACGAAGATGATGAGAAGATTGACCCGAATATTCCTCCACTACCACCACCGCCCATTCCCATTCTTTGCATCATTCTTTTTCTCATATAGAGATTAAGCATAATGAATACTGCTATTATGATGACTAACGATATTGGAAATGGTATCAATATTGAAATTGTAATGCTTATACCAAAGGATATTCCAAGCCACATTAGTTGAGTAATAAGAAACTGTTTATTGTTGCTACCAACATTGCTCATTTCTCTTCTACCTCTCTCTTTTTCTCCTGTATTAGTTATATCTAGACATGAATTCATATCTAAATATTGGGTAACAAAGTTACCTCATCGGCTAGAGATCACGAGGATACTAACACCCAAGTCAATTATGACTAACACCCAACGTAGACAATTAGAAAAATGATAAAATGAATAATAGTTTAAAGAATCCTTAAATATTCGCAATCTTGATAATAAATCGATGAAGAATAAGACATATACTTGCATATTAATTGCAAGTCTTTTTGCAGTAGCAGTCCTAGCCGCTCCAGTTTCAACTTTCGCACAACAACATCCAAAGTCTCAACAACCAAAGAATTTTATCGCCACTTTAACTGGAAAAAATTTGACACCCCCAGTAGATACTCCGGCAACAGGTCAAGCTAGATTCCATATGAATGCAAATGGAACCTTGTGTTATTATGTAGATGTTAGAAACATAACGGGAGTCGTTGGTGCTCATGTTGGACTTAAGAATGGAACTGAATTGGCAAGCTTAACTAATCCTTATGCAGAAGTAGCTACAATAGCATCTTATCCTACAGCAGCTGTTGACGGGATATTGATAGCTGGAGAAATTAAAGCAGGTACAGGCGTACCAGTTGCACCACCTTTGTCAGCATTCAGTTTATCTGGCCCATTAGTTGGAAAGAATGTCACTGATCTAGATAATATTCTAAATAATAAGACAGCCTCTGTTACTGTTAGAACAACAGCACATGAACAAGGAGAAATTCAAGGGCAGATAGTTCCGACTAACTCGCATGTAGGTTGTTTGAGTACCATGAGATTTGCTTATCCTCCTCCCACTACACCTTCGCCTAGTAATTTCGGGCCTTGACTACACTAGTGAGTAGATTCAGCAGCATTGGAGAAATAAGCTACGAAGCATTGGTAAATCAAAGACAGATAGACTCCGGATAGCAAAAAACCAGAATAGGGGAAACAGCCCTTTTCTTTTTTTATTTTATTATTCTGATCAGTAGGTTTATCATCTCTATTGGTCTTAAGAGAGCTCGTAGCTCAATACATCCTTGGTAACGATGACATCATTGACATAATACAGGAGATATCATAAATAAATGAACATGTTTCATGCTAGATTCATTCTACATGAAAACTTACATTAGGATAAGCAGACATGAATTGAAAAAAGTTCTCCTTTCCCATATTTTATTTGTTTGTTGTCATAGCTCTATTTTCCAATTGTGATATCTTGTTCTGTAACTCTAAGTTTGACTCATATTTTTCCGGGAATGATACATCAGATCTTGACTCTGGACATCCAAAGCCACTGGTTAATCCTTTTCTTGTGATTTGGTCTGATATCTTTACTGTAGAATTATCAAGTGCTTTTCCTTCTGCGACACCACCAGGAGCACAAGTGAAGGTAAGATCTACTGGAACGCCACTAACATTTCCAAATATACGATAGTTATGTGTGGTCTGTACTGTAGGATAGAATGCTGCTTCATAATGGCCTGGTTCTCTAAAAGCTGGTTCTAGCGCTAATACTTTCTTCTTAGCACCAGCCGATATCTCAACTTTGAGCATCTTCTCTAGCCCTTTGATAGGCTTTGAGCCATTTGCAAATGAATTCAATGGATCCTTAGGGTCAGGAGTATAAGCAAAAAAATCAACTCCTGATTTGTCATCTACAAATACAGGCTCATTCTGCGATCCTATAACAAACAGCTAGTCTTTGCCGCCAATTGAGAATAATGATCTCTGGTGTGCTGAAATTCTCTGAACTGTGAAAGATAACAAGAGTAGTAGTCCCATAGTGAATATAACAGAGCTTAGCAAACAATATTTAAAATTAGTATTTTTACCGCTAGTAATTTTCAGAATTGTGATCCTGAAGTTAGATTTATTCCTTTTAAGATTTGTAGTTCATTCGACGAATGTACTATAAGACTTAAGAATGGCTATCACAACTCAAGGTTAATGCAAAATAAAAAAGAAATCGTTTTTGGAATTTTAGTAACAGCTGTAGTATCCATGATCATAACTATTGGAGCTATAAACAATGCTAATGCACAGGGAAATCCAGCGATTCCGTCTGCACATGATCAAGGAACAGTCAATGCCTCGACGGCAGGTGCAGCACATACCGATAAATCCACAGTTGTAAGAGACTCCCAAGCGATACTACTTGAGGGTAAAACAATACCATCAAAGGATTTCATACACCTATACGATACAACACCTTATATTCTAATGAATGGACATTTAGCTGTAAAACTTCCATGTGATGCAAATTCAGTATCACCATTGAAAATACTTATCGGGCAAGCACCTAACCTTAAAGCTGCAGACTTTGAATTGATTAAAGAATTGTCTACGCCAGGTAAAATGTGCTTATACCATGTAGATCTTAATTCAAAACCTGGTGAAGCGGGCGGTATAATAACTGACATAGCAATCCAAAATCCTACTGATGCAGCTATAACATTTCCATCTACAAGTACTATAGTTATTGGAGTCAACGAGATTATGCCTGGTGCTGAACATGGTCAAGCTATGGGTAACATGACATCGGCAAAGTAGGAAAATTGATAGAATATATAATACCGGTATTATAAGAATGCGAGAAGATAAACGAAGCCTTATTATGGCCTTTTCTTTTTTCTTATTTACTTCTGATCTAACTCTCCCAGTCAATCTTGTTAGTAAAATAAGCAAGTAATGTACTAGTATGTTAAAGCAAAGATAGTTGATTTAATGACAAATAACATCTAATAATTTATGTGTGGTGAAAGCACTAAGTTTGCGAAGAAACTATATTTTTTTAGAGAATAAGAATGTGGGAATTTTATGGACGGTATTACTATTTGCGTTAAGTACAGTTGATCAAGCTATTAATTATTATTCTGAAGATACAATAATAATACATATCGAGAAGGCGAAGAATTAAGGAAATCTCATGGTCCTCATCACATCACCGACAGTCATATTCTGCAGCTATAGTTGAATCTGAAAAATTATTCTAATCACGCAGAATCAAATATGCACAATTTCTGTACATGTTTACAACAACTTTTCATTGACTCAATAGAATGTTTAGCATTAGAGAATACTGTGTCATAGTATTGACTCTAAGAGAACCGCGACAAATTGAGTCCTACAATAATCTTCACCAAATTATTTAACTTCTATATAGTAGTCATATACATACATCATTAATACAATTCATGAGGGAATGTTGTTATGAACGAAAGTACGATTTACCCTACAGCATTCTTGTTCTTATTATATCGCAGATACATTAGAATTGCAGTTGGGATAACAACTGCAGGTGTCACATAGTAAAGCATCAATTCGTTGAATGGAAGTGAAATGGGAGTTTTTCCTACAGAGATGTCAAAGTTAGCAATTAATGGCCTTGCTTCATATTTGGGATCTCCACTTATCCTTGATTCTAAAGTGGCCATATAGTCTGAATTATTTTGAAATTTATATGGAAAAGTGATATCGCTAAATTCATAGAATTTGTAAGGTATTTGTTTCACTACTCTGCCTGTGTTTTTTTCTTTTATAATGAGGGCTGCGTAAACATTGTTAACATTTAAGTTGTCTTTATCAAGGATGCTGAAGTTGAGAGTTGAATTTTCACCAGCAAATGGAACAAATGGAAAAGCTTGAAACACTATCCTGTAATCACCTATAGTTCTTGTCGTTCCAACGAAATGTGCGTAGGCAAGGTTGTTTTGACTAGAAAGAATATGAGTATGGCTATCGACAAGTAACAAGTCTATACTGATAATAGTAGTAATTATTCCTAGAAGCAATGATAGATATACTCTAAGCAAGTCCAATTGTCTATCGCATGTCTATCGTAGTAATTAGATATATATCAATATGAAATCTATGATGTCAAATCCAAGAAGATCCTTTTGAGAAATTTTATCACAGTTCCTCCATCATCTCTGTGAAATTGTTCACAGTGCTGTCTACAAAGCTTTCTTTGTATTTGTATATTACAGCTCTAACTACTGTGCTATTTATGACTCTGTATAGCTGATAGTCATTTCCGAATAGGATCGATACTAATCCGCTGTCTCTAAGTCTCTTGAGATGCCAGGATATTGTGGATGGTGCCTTCTGCGTATGGTCTACAATTTCATTAAAAGTACACAAATCATGATCAAGTAAAAATATTATTATTTGTCTTGCAATATTGTGTCTCACATACCCTAGGACATCTGATTCATTTGAGGTTACACTAGAAAGATAATACCTTGTTATTCTGTTCTTGCGTCTGTCCACTCTTATTTTGTTAGATTTTTCTAAGATTGATAAATGGTACGTAAGTACACCATTGGAATAACCTGTTAACCGCAAAAGTTCTCTATACCTGATTCCAGGATATTCATTGATATGATTTAAAAGCATACCTTTAATTTTATCTATATAATTAACGCTTTCTGCATGCAATCTTACCTTGTCACCTTAAATACTCCAACTCCAAATAAGGCAAGCATTGCAAAAAGAATTACATGTGGCAGTTCAATGTCAACTACCGGAATAATAATATCTTCGATATTTATCGTGGCATAAAAAAGAAATAACACTTCAATTACTACAAGCGAAAGAAATCCTAATGCCATGAATAGTATTCTCGTAGAGCGATTTCTCTCATATGCTATGATAGAAACTACGCCAAGAAAGATGGCTATGATCAGGCTGACGATGTGAAGGAAAATGTGGTAAATCATATATGTATGCGTGATATGAGGAAGAATAACAGGCACTGATAATACAGCAATCACCAATCCAGATATAATTATAAATAATTTGGGCTTACTAGAGGTGAGGCTTTGCATAGGAGCCCATCCTGATTGCATAACTAGATGTACAATGGTTTTTGTCAAATATAAGTAAATTGGTACAATTATCGAACATCATGAATTCAAATGCGTTTCACAATGTCAGCTAAAGAGCAGGTTGAATCAAGGCTTAGGCAGACAGACATCATCAAGGCTTGATACAGGGGTCTTCCTTAAAGGCTTAAATCTCGCAATTGAAGATAACAAACTGACATTCTTAATTGTGTAAGTACTTTATTTTTTTTATCCCAATAATTGTTATTATCATTATGCAACAAGGATTATCATACCTCCATCTTAATGCTAATGCATATGCTCATATCTTTGTATCTAACGATGACACGTCATCATTTCTTGCGTTACTTGAAAGAGTAAGAATTGAAGCACGATTGGTTAACGATACCATGCCTACAAACCTTACAGCCGCTCAACAGCATATCGAGCAGTTACAAGATCGTCTTGATGACGCTATTGACATTGAGAATTATTTTACCGTCAAAAGTGTACAATTTGATAATTCCACCGTCAATGCATTACTATTGGCTAATATCGTAGACGAAGTGTTAACGCATTATGGAGGAGCTTATGGAATTTTGCCGAACATTATGTTAAATACGTCTTATATGTCTACTGGACTAAACCCTGATAAAAACCGAAACGGTGAAAAGATGTCAATGCCTAATAATACGCAGAATAAACAACAGTACCAACTAAACAATTATACGCACAATATAAACAGCAGTATGAAAAATAATAATACTAAGAAAATTATTACCTATAATAAC
>Ga0193701_1000032_pt1 | contig 33463 bp, 37 predicted proteins | sample U3s2metaG_FD_143055 | JGI IMG/M metagenome (GOLD analysis project Ga0193701, IMG submission 143055) | Soil microbial communities from a riparian zone of the East river system, Colorado, United States - U3s2 | ecosystem: Environmental > Terrestrial > Soil > Riparian zone | place: USA: East River...
AAAAAAGCTGCCACTGTAATAGAGAGTAAATACAAGAAAGTTGTTGAGGCACAGAAGGAAGAAAAGGAAGGCTGTGATAATCTCAACGAAGCAATAGACAATCTTAAATTTGAGATGGAACCAAGGAACAATTAAACAATCAGACATTGATTATTCACGGTAGGGAAAAAGGTAAGCTAGAAGAAAATTGTAATCGCCGCAGATGTTTCAATCAAAACTTTAGATAAAAGCAACTATCAACAACAATTAAAATATCATATGGAGAAAAGTAAAGCTGCAACATAAAATACATTCATAAAGTAAATAAATTTCCTAACATATACCTTTAGCGTGAACAAAACGCTAATCGTATTTTCATTTCTTTTATTCGCTATTACATGCATGATTATTTCAAGACCTACAACAGTACTTGCAACAGAATCTAATAACGGACCAGATGGCAAAAATAATGATGCTGGAAACATTAAGCCTAACAATGAAAATAATAAACCAAAGGAAGATGTAAAACCTGAAGATACTAGTACAAGCACTAGCTCTAGTTCAGATCAAATCCCTCCTCCACCTGATGTTAATAAATGTGATAAAGGATCAATTGATGCTTCATGTAAAAATCCTCCACAGATTATTACTCCTCCTTTAGTTCCTTCAATAGATTGTAATAAAACACCTAACGATCCTGCATGTGAATCAAAATCACTCCCTAAATGTGATGGTAGTTTTCAAGATTGTGTAACTAGAAATGGTGATATCTGCAAAGCCGGTCAAGGAGGACATGAATGTGAGTGTGCTGCAGATATGAGCGATTGTCCTAATAATCCTTCATTATTAACTAAGACAAAAACACCAACACAGCCAGATAAGTCTTGTGCATTCTTTCCAGAACAGGCTCATTGTGCTCCTGATCCTATAACTCATCAATGTCCTCCAGGCTTTAATTTGAATGAAGGCGAACATTGTTTTCCGAGTGGTAAATGTCCTTCTGGATTCGGTAGAGTAAACGATGATGAAACTGGTTCTTGCGTACCAAATAACAATCATGGTCCAATACTATTATGTCCTTCAGATGTATCACCAAGCAATGCCAAACATTGTGTTAACAAATGTCCTAGAGATACACATCCTGAACATGCTTTTTGTATAGATAACAAACATCATATTCATAAAGTAATACACATCGACATAAGGATTCATAAACACATTTCAAGCAATAGCAATCCTAATTCAATGGTTACAAAAGATACACAATTAACACCTCAATTAACAGTAGGAGAAGCAATAGACGGATGCAAAGATGTTAATTCAAAGAGCGCAAACGACCTACAAAAGAGCTGCGACATATTCATGGCTTCGACATTTAACTACTGTCAGACACATCAAAGTATTGCAAATAAGGATCATAACATATGCTCCGATCCACTCTACAAATTCGTACTAAACTACCTAAAGGTGAACAATGTAAAGCTGAAACTATTCCCTGAAACGATCTATAACATAACACCATAAGAAGAAACAGATCACCTACTAAAGTTCTTTTTATACCTTTTTTCCCTTCTCTTATTATGTCAGTAACTTTTACACCTAGACAGACATGGATCGCATTGATATTATTTGGAGCTACACTAGTTTTTTCCGTGTATAATTTATTTCTAAATATAGCATCTGATCAAAGAAGCGAAGAATCAAAGCAATTATCGGAACAACGTTCTATAAACGCAACTAAAGAAAGACAATTAGCACTAGAGAAAATAGATAAAGATACTTTAGTTTCTCTTTTGCCCTTATGAAACAAATCGATGTTATTTTAGAAGATTTAGAGAGTTTTAGGTTTACGTCACATATCTTTGAACGAATTAAATGATGAGAGTGAATTAAGTAAGCTATGCGAAAAGATAAAGCAAGCATCGATCAATGAGTATAAAAATGCATGTAACGATTTTTAATAATAGTGGTTAGTGTATCATTTATCGCAGTATTTACAGCGTAAAAAACAGATTTATGCTATCGATGCGTCAATCTTATTACAATAATTCTTCCCGTTTTCAGTAAGTCTATACCTATCTCCATCTGCCAATTTTTCAATTAGCCCTTTACCCTCAACATATGGAAGAAGCGTTGATTCAACATATGGTCTATCCCATCCAGTGTCTTTGCTTATATAAAATCCGGCATCTTCAGGCTTAGCTTCATTACGCGACTTAAAAATATCATCGATAGTAAATTCAACTGTATCATGGCCTCTATTGGTCCTAACATACTTAAACTTCTCACACAGTCTTGACATTAGGACAGCCATGAAGTTTTCCTTGTCACTCGCCATGAATTAATAGCAATAAGTTAAAATTTAAAGCTTTCACAGGGAACTGGACACCGTCTATTTGAAATCTATGAGTAATAAAGTTTCTTCATTATATCTTCTTACAATATATTCATTTTAATTTTTCAAGCTGAGAGATCAGTCTCTGTTAACTGCAGATTTTCATACTTGTAGAATACTTGTAGAATAGTGTTATTTCTCTGATGTGGCCTGACTACCTAACTAGAGACTTTTTCTCTGTGCTAATCTTCCATCTTTTTCTTTTTTTGTATGTTGAAGACTAGGCTTGGAAAGGCCATAGAAAGACCAGGTAGTATGCTTGAAATATTATTTTTAAGTTCATTCATTATATTTCTGCTGCATGGAACAAGTACTTATTACAAGGTAATATGAACAATGACTTGTAAAATATTAAGCAGCAGTTAATAGATTAAGCAAATAAAGTTACAACAGCAAGACAATGAATACGAAAAGTATAACATCAATAGTTGTCGCAGTGATTGCTGCAGCTGTAGTAGCAATTGTATCATCAAACGCTATTGTAATACCCGTGTTAGCCCAGAGCACTGGAGGAAATACTAATAACACTAGTATGGCTCACAATATCTATGAAACGGTCAAAAGCTGCCTTTCAGATGTTAAGAAAAGTGGTGTTGTCACAGTGGAGCAAATAAAATATTGCATGAATATTCAGGATGATAATAGTGGAAGTGGCGATGGCAGTACTGGCAGTAGCGACAATAATAATCCTGACACTAATAGCCCCGGCAATTAGCATAGATAGAACAAAGAAGGAAATGAAAATGACAATTATCTGTTATCAAAATCCTGTAAGTAGTTAGTTTAGCAATGACATGTTTGCAGTCCACCCGCCTCTTTGAGAACGGCGGGCATTCCAAATATGTAGACCAATGTTTCAGGTGTAACAAAAAAGTGCGCAAGCACATTTACTAGCACTTTTTCATTACAACAAGCAAAGCCTTTGGTAATGGATCTAATGTTCCCTGATAGACTGTCTCCTTTATGCTCTCTATTTTAAATGCTTGTTCTTTTTCAAATAAGTCTCTTATTTCATCTTCTGAAAACTTGTATGGTCCTTCCTGTCGTGACTCTTTTATGCTGAAGCACTTTAGGAACAATATTCCCCTATCGTCCAAAATCCTTTTTATTTGTATGATATATTTTGGCCTTTCTTCAATAGGCATCACATGGAAACAACCTCTATCGAATATATAATCAAAATCCTTGTCCTTAATCTTTGAATCTAGAATGTTGTCTACTATGAAGTTGATATTATTGTTTGCATAAACTTCTTTTGCTCTCTTAATAGCACTCTTGGACACATCTGATCCTGTTACCTTCAAACCTCTTTCAGCAAGTTGTATTGCTTGTGTTGCTGGGCCAGTGCCAAGGTCAAGAATTCTACCGTTTGTAATTTTTCTTCTTTCTAATTCCTCTTCTAAATCAGCATCTAACTTTTCATTAAACCATGGCATCGTTTCTACACGTTGACTATTGTACAAGTCCTCCCAGCTCGGAAAGCTTTTGTCAGACTCTTCTGGCATGAAAATATTCTCTAATTATTGTATTATGTACAGTAAAAGTATATCTGTGAATTGGGATCAGATATCATGTTAAACGCAGGAAATAGCAGTCCAGGCAGCAAATATGACAAATGATATTAACGATCAGATAGGATCTAGTACTAATAATAATGACGATAATGGCGAAGCTGGAATAGGTGCGGCAACAGTTGGATTCGCAATGTTTTGGATTAGATGTGAAGAAGCGGAATTAAGATCTTCCTAAAAACCAATGACTCATAATTTTTATAATGCATCAAGTTTGATTATGTAACAACAACACAATTGACTCGTTATTTCTATCTTATATAAGAGGCATTCTCTCGTGAACCAAAGGCATACAATAGACCATCTCTCCCACCTACAAAGAGCATATGACCAGCTATACACGGAGATGAATCTACTATATTCATAGTTGGAAATTTCCATATTTGATTACCTGTTCTAATATCAACTCCATAGATATGTGAATCAAGGGAGCCAAAAAATAATATTTCATCATTCTCAGTTATAGCAGGCGAGGACCAGATCCTATCACCAGTCTCAAACTCCCATATCTTCGAACCAGTATTACAATCAAAACAGTATATTTTGTGGTCTGACGACGCAAAGTATATCCTATCTTTTAGTAATGCAGCTGAACTTAAGACCGGCTTCGTTAGATGTTTATCCCATCTTATCGATCCATCAGACTGGTTCAAGCAACACATTGTACCATTATGGGTTCCGATAAATATCATCATGTTAGCGTCTGATAAGCAGGGTGACGAGGATCTAATTTTGCCATTCAATTTTGTTCTCCATTGTAATTTACCATCTAAGTTTAGGCAATATAGAAAACCATCATCAGAACCCACAAATATCTGATCTCCATTAAAAGAGGGCGAAGACCAAATTTCTCCTTGGGTTTCAAATGCCCATTTTAGATTTCCACTCATATCTATTGCCAATAAGTGTTTATTCATAGATCCAATAATTATGATATCTTTTGCTATACATGGAGAAGAAAATATATCTCCATCAATTTCAAGGCTCCATGCTTGTTCACCGGTCTTTGCATTTAACGCTAAAACCATATTTTTTCCAAGGAAGCTCGATCCTTTAATCCAAGAATCAAATGTGGCAGCTATTAACAAATCCTCTTGAACTACAGGTGAGGATACCATAGGGCTGCCTATGCTTGAATGCCATTTTATTTGTCTTTGGTATATTTGCAATGCAAAAATTCTTCCAGTAATAGTTGCGGCATACAGGATACTGTTATCAACAGCGGGTGAAGCAACGATAGGTCCTAATTCTATCACCCATTGAAGTGATGGTCTTCTCGCTAAGTTAGAAGATGATATTCCCGTTCGCATCACATTTCCTCTAAACATCTTCCAAGAATATTCTTCTGATTTCATTGTCTAGCCTTTGCTTTTACTGACTTATAATATGTCTAGGAATTAGCGCAATAATAACTATAGTAATTTGTGGAAAAATAGTCTTCGTAAGATAATTTGTATAATTTGAAGACCTCTGAGTTCATATATTCATGACAATCAAAATCTCTTGAATGGAGAAGGAAAACAGAAGACGAATAGAGGAAGAAAAGCAGAACGATACAAAAGTAGTGACCGACAGTCGTTCAGCGTTGTTCACTCTGATCATACTTAGCAGTACTCTTCTGGCAGTGATGTTTTCAGAGACTATGTTGCTGCCAGCTATTCCTGAGATCATGAGGGACTTTAACATACCATACAGCACCTCTGCTTGGATATTCAGCGCATATCTCATTGTAGCCGCTGTTATGACCCCGATCGCCGGCAAGCTTTCAGATATTTATGGAAGCAAAAAAGTGCTGCTTACTTTACTTGTATTGTATGTTGTAGGTGTAGTTGCAGGGGGATTTTCCAACAATATAACTTTTCTGCTAGCCAGCAGGGTAATCCAGGGCCTCGGCATGGCTGCGGTTCCCGTAGCCTTTAGCATTCTCAGGTATTCGTTTCCGCCCGAGAAACTTGCAATGCCTGTGGCAGTCTTCAGTTCTGCAGCTTCAGGAGGTTCAGTGGTGGGCTTACTGGTGGGCGCCAGCATAATCCAGAATTTTGGATGGCATGCCACGTTCTTTGCCATAGCCCCGTTAGCATCGATTGTAACATTTGTGATTGCCAGATTTGTTCATAGTTCCGACAAGCCACATCAGCTAGAGACATCGGAGAAGAATGCTAGCAGCAATAGGCGCGCTATTCGTGGCAGAGGCTCTATTCGTGGCAGAGGCTCTATTCGTGGCAGAGGCTCTATGATAGATATCAGGGGTGCGATAGCATTGTCATCTGCAATAACATCCTTCCTGATTGCGCTGACGTTCATAGAAAACGGCGACTCGTTTGCAGAAAATTCAACTCAGATCGCAGGCATCTCTTTTGCTGCATCAGCAGCTTCGCTGACCATCTTTGTCTTTTTAGAGAAAAGAGCGGAAGAGCCCTTGATTAACTTGCGACTGTTAAGACACAGGGTCCTGTTGCCATCATACATCATGATGATAGTTACGGGGACCACCATATTTCTTGTGTACCCGACTATAGTACAATTGGTGAGGAGCCCCCAACCTGTGGGATTTGGTGGAAATGCGGTAGATGCCGCACATATCCAGCTTCCGTTCATGGTGGTATTTCTCGTATTCTCAGCCGCGACAGCCTATATAATATCCAAATTGGGAAAAGTAAAGCCGACGGTGTTCGGAGGCGCCATCAGCATTGCGGGGGCCATCGGTCTGCTGATGTTTCACTCTACAGGGTTCCTAGTGTCGGCAAACCTTACTATAATTGCTATCGGGTTAGCGCTGACGACTACTACTACATGGAACTTAATCGTGTCTTCAGCGCCAAAGGAGTTCATGGGTATATCGACAGGGATAGGAGCTCTCCTTTTAAGTATCGGAATGGCCATAGGTCCTGCTCTTGCTGGAACGTACATGCAAACATTCCATACGTCGATAAAAGGCATTGCCGGCTCGTTTCCCTCTCCAGAGTCCTACAACATGGTCTTCCTAACAGCCGCTGTGCTGTCAGCCGTATCGCTAGCCTGCTCTTTGGTGTTAAACAGAAGATTGCTAAAACAGGAGGAAAAGGTAGCGCAATAAGTCGGATATAAAGAAGATTGCTAAAACAGGAGGAAAAGGTAGCGCAATAAGTCGGATACAAAGACAGCGGAATCCAAGGGGGGTGATACTTTGGAGGCGCTGTCTTCACAGTTTTTTTACTCAGCACGGGTATACAAGCTAGAAATACTTTAATGTCATATTAGGGTCATAAATGAAAGAAAAGCAGCAACGGCAAAATGATAGAGACAATAAATCAACGAAACGAACCATCTCAACTGAAGTGCTTCCTGTTATGTTTATACTATGGGTTACTATAATTATTGCGATAGCACCAACTACAACTACAACAATAAATTCTATTTTTCAAACAGCATACGCTCAAAAGGATTTTAATACACCAAACAAGGTTAGTGTAGTCAAGGTCGACAATACTAATTATCAAGTGAAATACAATGTTACAAATAATGACGCCAAAGTTGTAAGTATAGTTCCTCAAAAAGAATCAACAAAGCTAGTCATAACTATCGAACCAACAAATAACGGCAAATTAACAATTGAGCTTCCAAGAACTTTAATTGATTATAAAATTGCAGGAGGTAAAGATGGAAACTTTATTGTACATATAAACGGGAAACAAGTGGATAATGTTAGAGAAGTGTCAAATAATCAATCTGCAAGAATACTAGAGATTAGCTTTGGAGCAGGAGACAGAACAATTGAAATTATAGGAACTCAAATGGGACAGGGACCAGTTGCATTGGTTAAATCTCAGGTGGAAACATCAGCTAATAAGACAATGCAAACGCTAGAGAATAAAACGAGTATTGCTACTGCAAAAGGACCTGCAGAAACATTTGTAAACAAGACAATAGGCACACTTAGTAATCTAACTGGAGGAATTCAAAAGCTCTTTAATAGTAGTAACAAAGGCAAATAGGTGAATAAGCGAGATTTATAACAGATGATAAATCATGAGCTGAATAATAAATTCCTTTTGTACTTGAATTCTTCATTAGCAATGGAAAATGCAGCGTTAGAGTTCAGAGAAGAGTACAACAAACAATATTAGAGGATGTCAAGCAGCAGTTACAACATCATTCAGGCGAAACAAAACAACATCAAGATAGACTAAGACACGTGGTTACAAAGATCGGACGAACGCCCAGACAAAAAGTTGCCTATAGCAACACCACTTGAATCCATCATAAACTCCATACATCCAAGGCAATGCAATCAGTAGAAGATATAATAGTAGAAAATGCTGAGGTAACAAGATATTACTTATACAAATTGCAGAGAAAATCAAAATGGATTATACAATACACAATTGGGACCCGCAATTTGTGTAATGATACAGTCTACAAACGCCAATCCTAGATAGATATTGTATTTTTAGCAAACTAGAGATTCTAGTAGTAATCTACCTGAAAAAATATCGTTACGATAATGATTGCAGATATTATTCCATTGTGTTTTTCAACATAGAACTTAGCCTTAGCTAACTGCTTATCCATATTTACGCAAGTAATTTTACCCTCATAGACTAAGGAAAATCATCTAACAGCATATACTCTTCTATGAGAGCTAGCATACATCTTCGCTCTATATCACATAATATTTTTATAAATACAATACAACCAATAATAATAATAATAATGATGAAATTGCAAGAAATCGATTCATTTTCAGTTACCTTACTTATGGATAATATTACTGACAGACTTTTGCCAAATTCTCCTCCTCATGTTATAAGGCCATTTATGATAATGAATAAGAGGTTTCTAACTGCTCCAATTGCAGAACATGGGTTTTCAGCTCTTATTGAATTTATGTCTAACGATAATGATGATATCAAAAGGAATTCGTACAAGAAGAAAAGCAACACTTTTTTGCTCGATACAGGAGTAAGTGAAAATGGAGTAATCTACAATGCAGATATTTTTGGAGTAGATCTAAGAAATGTCGAGGCAATTATCTTAAGTCATGGTCATTTTGATCATATCACAGGCCTTATTAGTGTACTTAAACGAATATCTAGACGCATTGAAGTCATATGTCATCCAGATGCATTTCTTAAAAGGTGGATTGTATATCCTGATGGCAATAAGGCAAAGATGCCGTTATTGAACAAAAAGCAGATAGAGGAAGAAGGAGCACTGATACATGAAACTAAGGATGCAAGTTTTCTTCCAAATGAGGATAATTCTCATTCACTATTAATCACTGGACAGATACCAAGACTAACAAGCTTTGAGAAAGGCTTCCCGCTTCAGTATGTGGAAGATAATAATCCTAATAATGATGATGATAATAATCAAAATGTAGAGAAGAACCTTATCCCAGATCCGCTTATTAATGATGACCAGGCTATTGTAACAAATGTCAAAGAAAAAGGGCTCGTGATAGTTACAGGATGTGGTCATGCAGGAATAATTAATACTATAAACTACGCAAAAGCATTAACAGGAATAAACAAAATTTATGCAGTTATAGGAGGATTTCATTTGACTGGCGGCATATATGAAGATATCATAGAACCTACAATCAAAGAATTACAGAGAGCAGATCCAAGATATCTTGTTCCGTGTCATTGTACTGGGTGGAAGGCAACCAATAGAATCATTGAAACCATGCCTGAAAAGTTCATACAAACAAGTGTAGGAACTGCATTTCATTTTTAGTACAATACCTTTTGACAGGTAGTAAAGAACATACATGCCAGTAAAATTCAGTATGTCTGTGTAGAGTGGAATTCCTCTATAGCATACGGTTGAGTCACACGGTCATGTTTTGTCATACGTGGAAGGTATTATATCTCGTGTGTCGAGATATATTGTAACTTGCTAAGGATCTAACTAAAAGGTGATTTCATCTTAGTATATGCACTATCATTATTCTAACGTATGGTTTTTCGATCCCCTTACTGTGCTATGTTCAGCTATCCACTAACAATGTTAAGGATGTTGCCGTCCGGGTCCTTGAACCAAGCGACCTTCATGTTGCCGGCTATATGGACATCACCCTCTTGTGTCATGCCCGGCAGGTCGTAGTGCTCAAACGTGACACCCTTAACCTTGAGCGCCCGCACTACACCTTCCATGTCGTCGCCGACCACCCACGTCACAGCCGTGGCCTGGTTGGTTCCGGCGTACTGCGACTGATAGACATTGATCGTCGAGTTTCCACTCCTGAAGACGATCAGTTCCTTACCTTCAGCACCGACCTGCGTCAGGCCGAGCGTGTCTTCATAGAATTTCTTTGCGTCTTCCAAATTCCTGACTGCGATGTTTGCAGCAGCATCTTTATCTCCCAACATGACCTTCTTCACTGAGCTTACTACGTTATGAAGCTTCCGTTGCGCTATGAAGAAGCTGTTTTAGATCGTACTCTTCTAGGTCTGAATTTATCCAACAAATAAGAAAAAAGATTTGAACCAATCATAAATTTTGAACACCATTCTGATCTTTTTGGCAACTAAAAGTCATTATTGGTATAACTATCTATATTCTCAGATAGACCTAAAACCATGGGTTGAGATGGTCAACCACAGAGGACAAAACTAAAATCAAGCAGGATGGAAATAAAAACAGGTCATTATATCAATGATGTATGGATATGTGATGCTTGCATAAAAAACCAAGAAGAAGAACATGAAAAATGACTGAAGAAAAATCATTCTATTCAACTGATCATTCTGAGACCATAAGACCTGCAAATAAAGCTGGTGTATCTTCTTATACTCCAACAGCATATGAAGTGGAACTGACCTGGGATAGAATACTATAACTACGAGCCTAAACAAGCTATTACTCATATTTTTATAATGTAGCATGTATTATAGAAAGAAAGAAAGATTGAGCGTCGAAAGGGCATTATTCAGAGTAGTTGGTATGTATTGTAATACTTGTAAACCTATTATAGAAAAACAACTAAAAGATGAGAAAGAGAAATTGACATTGATTATATGATAGATAGCATTATAGTAGAATACGATCCATTAGTCCTAACTAAAGAACAGATAAAAAATTGATTGGAAAAGTCAGGTTATAAATTTGTTAGAACAACAATTCCAAGATAATGTCGTTAAGGCAATCCATCATTTGGGTGTATAGGCTTCCTTCATCTGGGAGTTGGTTGTAAGGTATAGACTTCCTTTAAATCTTCATTAGTATGGATTGTTTCTCTATCTGGTTTTTTACTGGCTAATTTTGACTTATACCTTCCAAGCAATATCGAATTTCCTACTACTGTTACAGAGCTCATTGCCATTGCTAGACCAGCAAGCATAGGAAGCCACTCGAATATTCCAACACCCATAAGAGGCACTAATATGCCACCTGCTATTGGGATCAGTCCAGTATTATATGCAAACGCCCAGAAAAGATTCTGCTTTATCTTCGATACTGTTTTTCTTCCTAGATCAAGAGCTGTAACAACATCCCTTAAATCATCTTTTATCAATATAATTCCCCCAGTCTCTTTCGCAACATCTGTTCCAGAGCCTATTGCAATTCCTAAATCAGCTTTTGCTAAGGCAGGTGCGTCATTAATTCCATCTCCTACCATCGCAACCACTCTTCCTTCGTCTTGTAGTTTAGAGATTGCCTGTTCTTTTTGTTGTGGTAATACTTGGGCAATGACCCTCCCAATCCCAAGTTGAGATGCAACTGCTTTTGCAGTTCTCTCATTATCTCCTGTTAACATTATTACTTCTATTCCCATTAATTTGAGAGAATCAATAGCCTCCTTGGCATTCTCTTTTATAGTATCTGCAAGCGAAATCACTCCTGCAACTTTATTATCAATTGTAACAAGAGTAGCTGTTTTTCCCTGAATTTCAAGCTGTTTGAGAGTTGTCTCTATAGTTTCGGTAACTGGAATGTTGTTATTCTCCATTAATTTTCTATTTCCAATAAGGATTGTGTGTTCTGCATATCTTGCTCTAAGACCGTGACCGGATTCAGCTTCAAAGGAATTTGGATTTGATATCAGGATACCTTTTTCTTTGGCTTCATGGACAACTGCCTGACCTAACGGATGTTCTGATCCTGATTCTGCAATTGCAGCTAGTCTAAGCAGCTCGTCTTCACCCATTCCAGACAAATCTATTATATCAGTTACAGAAGGTTTACCTTTTGTCAAAGTTCCTGTTTTATCAAATACTATTGTATTTACTTTGCTTGCTATTTCCAAATACTCTCCACCCTTAAACAAAATGCCATTTTCGGCCGCCTTTCCAGTGCCCATCATCAATGCTGCTGGTGTCGCAATTCCTAGCGCACAAGGACATGCAATGATTATTACAGATACAAATGCCAAAAGAGAAAATGTCAGTCCTATATCCCCAATAAAATACCATCCAAGGCCGACTCCTATTGCTATTGCCAAAACGGCTGGGACGAAGTATTTAGCAACCTGGTCCACTAATCTTTGCATTTGTGCTTTTCCCGTCCTTGCTTCCTCGACTAGTCTAATAATTTGAGAGAGTACGGTATCCTGTCCAACCTTTGTAGCTTTGACTTTAAGTAATCCGCTTTTGTTAATTGTTGCGCCTATAACCTCGTCTCCCTTTTTCTTATCTACGGGAACGCTTTCACCAGTAATTGCTGATTCATCTACAGAAGAGAATCCTTCTATTAGAATTCCATCTGTTGGAATTCTTTCTCCAGGCCTTACCACTATAACATCTCCTTCTTGGATTTGTTCGATGGGTACGTCTACTTCTGTTCCATCTCTTATTACTTTGGCCATCTTTGGTTGAAGATCGAGCAATTTTCGTACTGCATCAGAGGCTCTCTCTTTAGTTTTTGTTTCAAGTAATCTTCCAATTAATATCAAGGTAATGATAATAGCTGCTGTTTCAAAATAGACTGATGTGAACGGGAAGTATCCTGGAGCTAGAGTTACTACTGCACTGTACAGATAAGCAGCTGATGTTCCTATTGCAATAAGCGTGTCCATGTTAGAAGCTCTTGCCTTAATTCCATCCCATAATCCTCTATAGAAGCGCCAGCCTATCCAGAACTGTAGAGGAGTAGCTAACGCGAGCATTATGTAATTACTGTAGTGCATAATATCCATAGGAAAGAGTTTAGCAAATTGTAACGGAAGCATATGAGGTAAGCTCAAAATTACGATTGGTATTGTTAGTGCTATGCTGATAGCAACATACGTCTTTAGCTTTCGTAGTTCCTTTTCAGGTTGTGTAAACTCGTTTAAACATTGAGTGCTGCAAAAGTAATACACTCTTCCATCTTTACTATATCTTATTGCATCAGGCTTTTCTTCAACAAACATGCCACAAACAGGGTCTTTTGTCATATATTTTCTAGTACCTTTTAGATTGAAGAACAGATGTATAAGTCTAGACCTTTACACTTGTAAAAATATAGACCGATCTAAGTAAACACATGACCAAGAGATGCCTTTGAAACTAGACAGCTATGACGTGTCTATTCTAAAAGCACTATTAAAAGATGGCCGTAAGTCATTTCGGGAGATCTCTAGAGAAACTGGCATAACTACACCTACTGTTAAGTCAAGATTTGACAGACTAGTAAATGTTGGTTTCATAAAATCTGTATCTCCAATTCTAGATTTCAATATAGTAGAAGAGGAAGTTGTCAAACCAGAACTACAAGAAGCTAAGAATGCAAATTCTAAGGTGATAGAAAATGAAGAGGAAAAAAAGAAGAAAAACCAATACCATCAACAGCAGCAGCGAGTGCAAGGCTCCAGACATAAGATCAAAAAGGGGATGAAAATTAAGTTAGATTGTGATTTTCGTAAAGGACCTGTTTTAGGTGATCCGCAGGTGTTTAGATTCGCAAATTATGAAAGATTTTTCTGCTGCACTGGCTGTATGTCAGGTTACAAGAACAAATAGGCTGGAAGAATAGAGTCGATAAAAATAAAGTCTGGGGGAGGCGAATAATGAACGGCTTTCTAATCCAGATGTATTCTATAAGGTCGATCAGTTCGATAAGATAACACAGTATGCAAAGGCGACACAATTATTATTCAATATATACCTAGCATGAAACTGATGACATGTTAGACCCGAATAGAAAATATATGTTTACTAATATGCTCTTGGAAGAACCTTGGACAAAAATGATTATCATCTTCGTCCATTGCAATAAATTGTAAAGTATTTGCTACGAGTAAATTTAGGTCTTGTCAACCAAGATGAGATACATATTATAGTCGATGGAGAGAAAATTTAGAATGATTATTAACTTAAATATCAGGAATCTTTCTACCATTTCCGATGAAAAATAAAAGTGACTAACGTAACACTATCTCTTAGCCTTGGACTAACATTAGCTACAATAATAATTATATCTATAGCCGATTTTGGAACAATCAAAGCATACGGTCAATCGATGACAGCAACAACTCCCGGGATGAATAATACCATTATGCAACAACATGCTGCACATATACTAGATAATCTCATTATCTCAGAACATATTCCTTTAACAGGACAATTAACAAGCGGTGATTATATGCTACTGATGGATTTCACTCCTTTTGCTACTAGTGTAGAAGGACATAGCCATATCGCTATGAAAGCCCCTTGTAACCAAGATGGAAGTCCAAAAGTAACAATAGTTGCAGGTGTATCTCCTAATCTGAGCACTCTGAATATGGGAAATGCTATCAATAATGGAACCCTGAATGGCAAAAATTTAGATCTATCAAATGAAGGAAAGTCATGTTTGTATCGTGCAGAATTACCTAATGGTATTACTGATATCGCATTAATCAATACATCAAATGGGACATTAAACTTCAATGAAGGTGGGTATTCAGTTACTGTATCAGTACATGGAACAGCCATACAACACATAGCGAAATAAATCAGATGTCAGCTAAGCCGGTTTATACAAGGACATGGGGACACCACCTAGGCGAGATTATCGTTGCTGATTTTGTTCTTTAGGTCATCTAAAGCCTCTGTGATAAACCTAGAATTATGATATTGTATAATCATCTATGACTGCAGAAGCGTTATGTATGAAGATGATAATAGCATTCAGGAGTAGTTGCAAGAAGTAGGGGCATTAGATGAATCAAGGATGAATTACTTTGTATTATCGTGAGCTTGTATAATTCGCTATCAGTAGGATCCACTATAGTTTATACTGTTTATAGGAAACGTTGCTTAAGAAATTCAACATGAATAAAAGTTTCATAAAGATTGGCCTAGTTATTGTTACGACAACACTCCTGCAGAGGCGAAAATGCATCTAGATGAAGAAATAAAGGCATTACATGGTGGAGATACTAATGGAGCGATGACACACTTAAAGGCAGCTGATGACAAATTGTCAGCCGGACAAGCAAAGATGCATCTAGATGAAGGAATAAAGGCATTACATGGTGGAGATACTAATGGAGCGATGACGCATGTTAAAGCTGCAGAGTCCGCATTATCAGGATGACTTGAATCTCAATTATGCCATTTTCTGTGGCAGCATAATACCATGATACATACAATAGGTCGGCTTGATAGACAACTGATCGACTAGTGTCACATTAATCAGAGCTACATTTGGTGCAACGCCACCTATGACTTTAAGCACTAACGCCGTCACTAATGATGTTACTGCGACTTCATCCTCACAAGCCTCACAAGGAAGATATGCCATATTCTATATTCATCAACTAATTATGTAATTTGGAAAACTATCCAAATGAGACTACTTCAACCCCCTCATAGTCGAGCTTATGTTGTTACAACTAAATGTTGCTGAATAAAAAAAGAATGAGAATACGATCTTGTATGCTCCTAATATTAGCTTGAGTGTGTCGATATAAATTACTGCCTGCTCCTGCTTACATACCACCCTGAGAACTAGAAGCAGGTAAAGGGCTGATTTCGTTAACACCGATTACAACAGTACTTGTAGGTGGGAATTTTATTTCATTTGCAGTGGGATTTTGTATCGCTATATCTGTAACGATTTGTCCTTTAGATGGTATATCCACATGGTATATGCATTGCTTGCCTGGGGTAGATAATGGCTTGACAAGTTCAAGAGTGGCTGGATTTAGATTAGGAGCTTGTCCTATCAATATCTTTAGTGGACTAACAGAATTGGCATCACATGGAAGCTTTGCAGCTATATGCCCGCTTGTTATAAGGTAGGGAGTGGAATCATATAGGTGTATGTAATCTTTTATAGGAATAATCTTGCCTTCTAAAAGTATTGTTGCAGAATCTCTTACTACATTCTTTTGTGCGGCAGTTGCTTGTTGTGCATTTGCTACGTTAGCACTGCTACCAAGAATCAAAGCTCCTGTAAGAAAAATAACCGCTGACACAATTCCAGATAGAAAAATCTTTTCCTTCATCTTACCTCTCATAGAAATCAAGGTTTATAAAGATTACAAATTTATGTAAAAAATCGATGTATTTATTCTTTGCTACTAAAATTGCCAATATAAACTGATAAATTTGTTCTATTTGTTTTTAAAAAAAAGGAAACGTTGATCAAAAGATAATAATCTAGGAGCATTTAGTAGTTCTGAGCATGTTCATGCCCATTAGTTGCATGGTCGTAACGATATCTCCAAAGCCCATACTCTAATTTGTAAGTTGAACTCTTTTATAGAATAATTTACACTGAATTCATAATGATTAAAGGTATAAGGACTTCAGACACCATGTTAGTAATAGCTGCCCTGTTAACCGTCACTATCATTTTAGCAGGTGGAATGGCAAATTTAGGGACTTCATTATCAGCGCAAGGACAAGTACAAGGAATGAAATTTACTGCACAACTATCAGGTAAAGACGAAGTACCACCAGTCGATACTACTGCAACAGGTACTGCACAATTCCAATTGAGCCCAGACGGAAAAGAGCTAACATACGATCTCACAACTAAAGATCTAAAAGGTTTTATGATGGCTCATATCCATCAAGGTAAAGCAGGAGAAAACGGGCCACCTGTAGCTCCGTTATCAATGGGAAAAGGGAAGATTACAGCTTCAGACCTCCAAGGTCCACTCTCTGGTAAACAACTGAAAGACTTGGTCGATCTAATGAGTAATGGAGGAGCATACGTCAATATCCACACACAGCAACACCAAGATGGTGAAATACGCGGTCAGATAGCCTCTTCATAATCGTAGTTAGAACAAAAAAACTGCTAGACCAAAAAGAGGTATATTTTTTTCGTAGAATAAGCAGGCTAGCTAGCAACTAGCTACTTTCTATTGTGGACAGACGACTAAAGGCATGATAGTGTTCAGGAAATTGCAGATTAGACCGGATCAACGATACCTTGAGATTACAAACATAATCACTGTTATTTAGAACACTAAATGTCCTTAATATAGAAAGGAATAGTAGATTACGCCCTGGACTTTGCGCCCTAGTATGTGAATGTATTAGATGGATGTCAATCTTGATTTAATAATGCAATATCCAGAACATTAGAGTTTTCTAGAAAATATACATAGGCGCTAAAAAAGAGACAGGTGGATGCGATCTTTGTACTATTTATCTCATTTCTTGTAGGATCTGAAACAGCACTAACTTACTCGTTAATGAAAGCAAAAAAAAGTAATTGGATAATCTTCCTCTTCTCCTCTAAATGTGTTGATGATTTGAGCTTGATTTTTAGTGTTTAATGAATTAGCAATACCGATTTACTTTAGTTAACGTTTGTTATTACTAATATTATTTTTATAGTTGGAGCCTACTTTTCAATAATAGCATGAATAAGGGATTGCTATTTCTACATATACAATGAAATATACCATAATAAAAATTCTAAATTCAGGGGCATTTGGAACAGTATACGAGGTAATAGGAGAAGATAAGAATAGATATGCATTAAAAGAGGTAAAGAACCTCGACATAATCAATAAACAGCGTTTCGAAAGGGAGATCGGTGTTCTTTCTCAACTGAATCATCCAAATATTGTCAAGATAATTCAATGGAACATAGGTGGAGATCCTCCAAATTTTAGTCCTTATTATATAATGGAATATCTAGATGGCGGTTCGCTTAGAGAAGATATGGATGAAAAGTCTAGTCACAGCCATCTTTTTGAGATAAAGTGGACAATCAACAGAATCATACTACCTGTTTGTAATGCTCTAGCACAAGCTCACAGCGCAAATATCTATCATCGAGATCTAAAGCCAGACAATATCATGTTTACAAATCCTTCTAAGGCTGAAATAAAGATTACCGACTGGGGTCTTGGCAAAGATGTCAACAGAGAATCGCTCGCTTTAACAACTGCAACAGGAGAAATAGGCGGAACGCCTGGATATTGTTCACCAGAGCAATGGTTTGCATATGAAATTATAGACGGCCGCACTGATATCTTTTCTTTAGGGGTAATATTTTATGAGATGATGACAGGCATGAGACCGCCTGCCTATAACGATACTATGAAAAGGAAATTTGTAGACCCACCTTCAAAATATCGTCCTACAATTTCTGCCAGCCTTGACAACTGTATTATGAAAATGATAGAGCTTAAAGCAGATAATAGACACCGATCAGTTTGGGATTTAGTTTCTGAAGTTGAAACTTTGCCGGATAATTATTAATACCTGTCTCAATCTGGAGGTTAAACCAATAACCAACCCTAACAAGATTATAGCCTTAAAACTATTTCTTGTTAATTCTTTTGAGTCCTATCAAGTTACTGTTAGATGGAGTTAAGGTGTATACAGCATATCTCATTTATGCAGTGGTTGCACCAGTAGGGTTCTTTCCTATGAGTAATTACACATTAGCTAGGTGCACATTTGATACTCACACATTACCACCTGCTTTACATCTATTAATCATTTTATAACCTGGTAGCCAAGCGATGAGTTTGGATTCATAAGGACCATTTTCTCATCCACTGTAATAAGTTAATAACAGATTCAACTAACTCTTGTCCTTTGTTAGTCAAATTATATTCCACTCTAGGTGGTATTTCGTTGTATGCATGTCTTTCCAAGATGCCTCCTTTTTCGAGTTCTTTCAAACGGATTGCCAAAGTTTTACTGCTAAATCCTTTCAAAGTATTTCTGAATTTAATATATCTAACAGGGTTTGTAGTGCAGCATAATGGTATAAGAATTTCAAGTGTTCCACGTCTTGTAACTAACTTTCTCAATCTAGCAGTCTCTTTCATTAGGGTATCTGCATCGTAGCCTGTAAAATCGCAATTTTGACTCGTTCCCTCGATTATTGGTAATTTTCTTGTATTTCTATGCAGTCTAGCATTTCTTTCCTTTTCCTTTCTTATTGTTTCCATAATTACACTTACTTTACCTAGCTTCTCTTGATAACTTAAATAGTTTCTCTTGTAAACAATAGCATGAAAGATTATGGAATACATATTAAAGAAAAAGTAAAGGAAAGGTATGGAAAGATTGCGTTAGCCGGAAATTCTTCAGAAGGTTGTTGTGCTCCGAGTGAATGTTGCAGCAGTACCAAGAGTATTTCAGTAACTACCCATTCACCTGTACAAATTGCGAAAAACATTGGTTACGATACCAAGGAATTGGAATCTATTCCTGAATCGTCTATTCTTGGAGTAGGTTGCGGCGCGCCAGTAAACTTTGCAGATATCCACGAAGGCGAAGTTGTTGTTGACATAGGTTCAGGTGGAGGAATTGATGTATTTTTGTCAGCCAAAAAGGTGAAAGATTCTGGGAAGGTAATTGGTATTGATATGACTGATGAAATGCTAAAAAAGGCACGAAATATTGCGAAACAGAATAGATACACAAATGTGGAATTCAAAAAAGGAGATGTAGAAAGAGGGATTCCTATTGAGGACAATAGTGTAGATGTAGTCATAAGCAATTGCGTTATTAATCTCACTGTTGATAAAGTAAGCGCGTTCAAAGAAATTCATAGAATTCTAAGAAACAATGGCAGAATGATAATTTTTGACCTAATTACAGATAAAGAGGTTCCAACACATTCTGTTGACTCTGATAAATGGTGTAGTTGTATTGATGGAGCACTAACAAAAGAAAACTACTTGGCAAGCATTGAAAAGGCAGGTTTCCAACAGCCACAAATAATAGAAGAGAAGGTGTATCAAGAAGGTGATGGAATAGACAATAGAAAAATTACTAGTTTAGTGATCAAGGCAGTAAAATGATAGTAGGTAAAGGCTGATCATGAAGTTTTTTCGTAGATCAGAAAAAATAGAAGAAGAACAAGAAGACAAGACTGTTCTCTTTGTCTGTGTGGAAAATTCAGGAAGAAGTCAGATGGCTGAAGCATTCTTTCGAGAGTATGCACCAAAAGGTTATTCAGCATTCAGTGCTGGAACAAAACCTTCACCTGAAGTTATTCCTCTTGTGATAGAAGCTATGAGAGAATATGCTATAGACATTAGCAAACAGCGAACAAAGATAATCACAGAAGATATGATAATATGTGCAGAGATACGGGTAAATATGGGATGCATGGATAGAAATTCATGTCCAACCTTATTCATTCACAATCTAATTGAATGGGGCATTGAGATCCAAAAGGTAAGCCTATTGATAAAATAAGAGAAATTAGAGATGATATTGAACAAAGGGTAAGACAACTTGCAGCAGATCTTGTTAAAGATAACCCAAAGATTAACAACTAAACAGAGGAAGTTTCTTGCTGAGATTACTCGAACATTTATTGTAGTTGTATTTGCTACTGGTTCGGTAGTCATAGACGCTAAATTGAATGGACTACTGGGAGTTCCATTTATTGCGTTTGCTCCTTTCATTGGCGTAGCCATTGGGGTATATCTATTTGGTAAAATATCAATGGCTCACTTTAACCCTGCAGTTACATTAGGATTTCTAATTACAAGACATATTAAAAAATCCCAGCTAGTCTTGTATTTTTATGGCAGAAATAATTGGTGCATTGCTTAAAAGTCTATTTGTTAATACATTATTGGAACTGAGGCTCATTTAGGAGCCAATGCTCCAAACTATACTTTCTCCATACCAGTGATATTTGGAATCGAAACATTAACATCTGGTCTATTAATGGCAGTAATTTTTAACAGTAGTCTATTCTAAGGGATTAAGAGGTTTTAGCGGGATAGTCATAGGCGGAATTATTGGTCTGGATATATTCTTTCTTTCATTTATCTCTGGGGCTTCCATGAATCCTGCTCGCTCACTAGCACCTGCTTTGCTATCTGGAAGTATATGGGATTTATGGCTTTACTGGTCTGCTACTTTTCTTGGGACTTCTCTAGTTGCTTTTGTCTTGCGAAGAAAATTTGCAGAAATCAGAAGCTAATTTCTTGGGCCTTCATTTAACTATTGCTCATTCTTCTTTATTGTTTATGGTAGCTAAGTAGATATGATAAGTAAGCAAAGTTACTATTGTTGGTGATCATTATTTGATCGAAGCTTTTTGATTGTTTTGACTATAGATATTCTCATGTAATAGTTAATGACAAACTGGCATCTTGATATTCGAGAACCTATAGATCATTTACATCATATATCCTATATTGTGATCATAACAAGCTATTAGTTCGTTTTGGTTAAGATTATCTTTATGGCTTTGAATTAATGAATACAATGAATATGCAAGGAAATACAATTAAGAATAATAATAAGAACAAAAGGAAGAAATTGAGAACCCTGGTATTATCACCTAATGTAAACGATTATGATACCGGTGAATATCTTTATCCAAACAGTTTCCATATCAATGATAGTCAAAAGGATCTAGGTTATCTCAATACAAGAGCTTTGAGAATAGGTAATAAAAGGAAATAGAAATTATCGTGATTTAAGAATTTAGATATCAAACCCATATAGCCACAGCTACAAGCATTGCTCCAAAGGAAGCTACCTGTAAGATAGCCCTTATCATCTGTAGTTTTTCAAAACGATCTAACACACGTATGAGTGCATTCTCATCACCGAATACCTTTCTCTGTTGAAAGTTAATTGGAGCAGCCTTTGATGTTACAATAGAATGCGCAATTGATAAAACAGCAGCAATATAAAGCGGGAAAGAATATGGTTTTTCGCCGTTTAGAAAGAACGTGTTGATTGCTGCCAAAATTGTAAGTAGAGCTGCGCCTATACCAATTATAGCATACCAGATTCTCCCGTTACCAAGATCAGATGCTTGGCTGTAAATGGAGAATACTTTTGATCCAAACCTATGGCGCACAGGCAATTGCTTTACAGACTGATCTAAACTTGCACCAGCTAGGATACCATTAAATGCAGTCGACAAATTAATTAAAGTTAGGTTAAGATCGATCATTCTCTTTTGTGCTTCCTTGTAACACATAGAAAATTTTGTTGTTTTGCTGTAACTTTAAACTGTATCTCCATTAGAATACATCATTTTCTTCTAGACAGTTTTGTCATATTTATGTTCAATTAGGTGTGATCTCTTGTTTTTCTTGTCGTTGTTATACTGTTCTTGGCCTGGAAGGATCATAACGGATGGTAGCAAACCCTTGACAAAAAGGGCTATAAATATTAGACTGATGTCTATGCTAGTAGTCGGTTGACTAATTTGCAGTATCTGGGCAACTTTTAGCTATCTAAAAGATCTGCACGATGGAGTAGCGTAATCATTAACATTAACAACCATAGTACCAAGTAGCGTATTAGCTAGCATCAACGAGCTACCTCGATGCTATATTCATAAGAAGGCAATATTCGATTCCGTCTGCTGATTTAACGACAAATGCTCCAAAAGCTGCTTTACAATATTGATTCAGCTTATTTCACTTCTGCTCATTTGTATGGATTTTAAATTGGAGTTTAATTTCGTGATTACTATATGTGTTCTTATTGCTAAAACCAAACATCCTTAATGCATTAGGCTGCTTCCTTCGAATAAAAAATATTATTGCCAGAAGAACTGCTATGTTTGCAATAAAACCCGCCATAAAACCAAAGAAGTAAGTAACTACAAAGTAAATCCCAAGGCTAACTCCCATAAGTAATAACTGTCTTTTTATTAATGGTTTAAGACTCTCGTCCATTATGCTGTTCTCACCACTATCATCAATAATACCCACTTCTTTGTATATCAACATATTTCCAAATTAATACCAAATCAGATAGGTGATTATATTATACAACGTAGATTTATAGGGATTTTATTAGAAGGAAGAGGCATCTATAACAAGGTCTGGCGTCATTACTGTATATTTATATTAGATTATCTCCAATGACAAAAAATCAGTATGGCTATATGCGGTTGCAGATGTATCAAATGTAAGAATCAACGACTGAAAAGCTTTAGGTTCGTTGCTAGCGATGGGTTTGATGATATGCATCACACATGTATGTCATGTAACACGCATTTTAGTCATGTTGATGGAGAAATATATCATGTATGTAAAACCTGCAACTATTTCCAGTCTTAAGTGGTGACCTTTATGTGAAGTTAATGCTGTTTTCGCATAACCATTTTTAGTAGCTTTATTATCTTAACCACTTTGTAGTTACACGTGCGCTCAACAAGTCCTCCTCAATTACCAATTATAATCTTGATATCCCTACTCTTTGGAGCGTTAGGTTTTTCATACTCTTTCCTAGGTTTACTTGATTACCACCAAGTTATCCGTCCTCTTGAGGTGTTTCGTATTCTAACAGTTCAAGAAATAGGCGGTCATTTTGTATTTGGTTTTCTGGTTGGTCTTCCTAGCAAAAATCTAAGTATTGCGTTATTGACTGGGCTGATGGCGTTGACTATAGATGCAGATCATTTTCTTAACATCGCTGGAATTCATATTCAAGGTCGAATTGACCATTCTATTCCTTTTGCCATCTCATCTGCTGTCATTATTGGTATTGCTGCAATGTGCATTAGTAACACCAAGATATTACAATCCAATAGGAATAAGACGATCCTGTCCCTAGGTTACAAGTCAAAGCATAATGAGGATAACAATAAATCGAATTCAATTTTCGAAAACAATATTTTTCTGCAATTTTTGCTCATCACAGTCGCCGCGTTCTTATCGCATATAGCCTATGATGTTTTTGTAGACGATAATGCTAGATTTCCTCTATTTGCTCCTTTTTCGTTTACACAGTATCTTATTCCACAAATATTTGCTTTGCCTATAGAATTGGTTGGGATGCTCATCATTTATGCTTACTATACCCATTTGAAGCAGCACAGCTATCAGCCATTGTAAAGGCGAACACTTTTGGTGCCCCTAGTTTTCTATACACTAGGTCTATCATAATATCATAACGAAATTAGTTTATCTTTTGCTTACTACGATCGACACTAGTGGTAATATCGTGATTATCTAGCGCTATATTTATTCAGCAGATACTTAATGTATAGTATGGAGGGAGGATGAGCTGATAATCAGTAACGATAACCAGCAATCAACACAGGAGAAAAAAAGAATTCTAGCTGTAGATGATGAACCTGATCTTACATTAACTTTGAAATTAGGATTAGAAGGAACTGGATTATTTGATGTTGATACATTCAATGATCCAGAGCTAGCATTATCAAATTTTAAGCCAGGATTATATGCATTATTACTACTTGATTTTAAAATGCCAAAGATGACTGGATATGAACTTTACGATAAGATGAAGATAATTGATAATAAAGTTAAGGTGTGTTTTGTGTCTGCAACTTACGTGAATTATGAAGCGGCAAGGGAAGTATTTCCGTTCTTAGAACTCGAATGCTTTATTCAAAAGCCAGTTGAAATAGATGATTTGATAAGAAGGGTAAATGCAGAACTAGATTAGGAAACAAATCACAGGTAGATATCGAAAACATTGTTAGCTATTTGTTCATACCTTTCATTTTCTTGAAGGCCTCATTTCTATCCTTATCTAGACTTATTTGTTACGACTCTAATCTAAGTTCAGTGAAAATTTTCATCAGTTCTTTGCAATATTGAATATTTTCTTATCCTGACACCTCTGTTCATACCGATATTTCAATATATGTTTCCGTTACAGGATGAATAGGAATAACAAAATATCGACGGGCCGTTGAGATATTAGTTATGATATCTCAAATATTATATATAATTTGAGCTAGACAATTTAGATTTAGATCTTATTCATATAGACAAGCATTATAATTTACCTATGCTAATTTCCTTAAATCCTGTAATGTTGCTTTAACGTTTTCAGCTGATCGTATAAGATCATGGTTTGCATTATTCTTCTTAACATTGCTGATGAACAAATCAACTTCATTGTGTGCAGCCTGAATGTTTTTTGAAATCTTTACCTCCCTTGCAAGAGTCTTCAATGCATCTTCTATTCCTTGATTAAACAAATTTGATATAGTTCCTAAAGAAAAATCACACCATTTATTTGAAATGTCACTTCTATCAAAGCTACGTTCTATCCTTACCACTTTAGCTATGTCAAACCTCTTATCTACAAGATCGCGATACCTTCTCCGTTCTCCCGTACGGTGACTACTCTTTGATTGCATATCAAGAATAGCATCTATATCTGTCCGAGTTGCACCTTTCTCTTTTGCTAGGTCTATTAGAGCGCTAGTCAGATTATAATAATCTGATACAATATTGGCTACTTTCTCATCGTATGGTGTCTTGTCTTGGTATGTCAAGTCATTCTTTCTATCTCTTATACCATCCAAATCTGAAGGAAGAGGATAATCATCTGGCGAAGGCCATACATCAACTATATAAACTTCTAAATCAGGAATACCATCGCTACTACCGCTACTACCCGCTACATTTTCTACGAATTTCCAATAATCTTGATGTGATTGTATTAGTTCTCTTAAAGGCGTATTACTTAGCACACCTCCATCCCAGAATCCACTGTAACTAAGTTCATTATTTTTAATATCTATTGATTTTTCTTCTTCAGTCTTTGTATAATCATACTCTTTTGGAACTGAAGTATAGTCATAATGTTCTGGCACCGATGCACTTGCCATTATATGTTCTGCCATGATTCCTTTATCATATTTTATTACACGTTCATAGGTACCTTTCTTTCCATTATCTCCAGGTTTATAGTCACCATACTCTGATCTTCTATTATCAGTCTCTTTTTCTTTCACATAGCTATCAAAGGTTACTGTCTCACCTTCCTTAACGTCTACACTGACTGCGAGAAGTCTTGGTTCTTTTTTATCAAGGCTTGTTGCCAGTGGGAATTTTATAGATCTGTTTAGAGTTGTTTTTAATCTGCTGTTATCATAGCAAAACCAAATATTGGGTACAATAAAATTGTCAAAGAATTTGGAATCAACTTTTGGTGGTAGACGAGGCAAAAATACATTTGAGGCTCCATTTATTATAAATTCTTTTGCAGAATAATATCTTCTTGCTATCTCTCCTGTAGCAATATCAGAATTTGCCTTATTTAGCATATCCCATGCATAAGTCCATGATTTTTCATCCCAAGAAAAAGGCCACCATCTGCCTAAATTGATATTTGAAGCTAATTGCGATTTCCAAAATTCTTCCAGTTTTTCTGCAGAATCTTCCCAACTTTCTCTAACATTCTTGTTTTCTTCTTTTCTCTTTTCTATTACATGACTTACCAAAAATGCAGCGTTTATTGCACCTATGGAAGTGCCTGCTATCACATCAAAGATGTTATCATTTTCTCCAACACTATCTTTTTCTTTTCTTATCCAATAGTACAATGCATTAAAAACTCCTGCCTCATAAGCACCGAGTGATCCTCCTCCTTGCAGAACTAAAGCTCTTTGTATTTTATTTCTAGCCATTGTAACAGTATTTTATAACTGTCTTATTTTTAATGTTGATGATAGAGAATTAGTATTCACAGAAGGGCATACCAAACTTGGCCCGTTTTGTGGCCATCGAAGCCTACTGGCACGAAGTGAGTAGTTGCTGTTTCTTGCCTGGAGGTGGTCTCGTCGATGAACCATCTTTCTATTCCTATGCCTATCCAGAACCTCGGGGCTTCAGGGACTACCCAATCAGCAGCAAGAGGCATTAGCTCAAATGGAGCAGCAAATACGTAGCAGGATCTTGATATGACGAGACAAAACCAGGACATCTTTGCGAATGAGCCAGGAGTTCAGTATCACTTAATGAAAATAAGGTCAAGGAGTACCTACACGAGGTGCTAAAGGAAGTTCAGAAAGGAAAGGCGCAAATGGTGACAAATAGCTGCTGCCGGCGTAGCAGGAAAAAATACTAGCAAATAGATGTGGATACAGCCAAATTTGCGTCTCATCCAACCAACGTAGATTTTAATGATTAATCATTAACGCGCCAAATTCTAACGTCAATTTTATTCCTACTCTGATTAAACTACTGTAAACCTTGAAATGTACTGATCCTGGAAACGGAATAGCCTTTATTAGAAGCTTGGAGGATTTTGAATTTCTTTACATAGAATTGACAAAAGATTTACTCATTGGAGATTTACGACCTATTGTAACTATGTAACTACCAACTACACCACCAGGGGTTGAATAAGGCTGTCATATGCTTTTGTACTACAATTGTCAGGGTTAACAAATCTTATTTACAGCAGCATTGTATAATCTGCATATCGAATGCACAAACGGAGAGAATCAAAATATGCTTTCTGCTCTTTAATTATGCTCATCACCCTACTATTAGCATACTGGCTATACCAGCATAGTACTGTATTTGCAGCTAGGCCTTCTTTTTCCAGTGTAGAAGTTGGTGATTCTTCTGCTGACGGAATCTTATACAGAATCCAATAATAGCTAACTTTTCTTACACGAATAATTCTGATGGGAGACCAATATCATACAATAGGGAAGCCATAAGTAGATCTGAATGTACTACCGAGAATTCAATAGTTAAGGAACCCAGTTTCCCAGCACCAGATATTGCATCAGTCAGTTACTTTAGTAATGGAAAAAATTTCAATGCCACACTATGGCTAACTCAACCAATGGATAAACCGTTTATATCTGAGTCAAATGACTCGCAAGTTCTTATGGACATATACGTTCTAAATAGCCATAATAAAACACTGCCTAAATTCATCAAAGATCATCTAAAAGTAACTAGCCAAACCTCACAGACTTTCGTCTTCTCAATAACCAATCGACCACTCTTGGAGGTAATGCGGCGCAGGAGATAGTATATAGTTATACTGGCCGAAAGAGCGAGATCTGCAAGTATTGCAAGGACCTAGATATCTTAACTATTCGAGATGACAAATTATACATTTTATCATATTACGGTGATGTAAAAAAATACTCTAAATATCTGCCAACTTTGCGGTACTTGATAAAATCAATTGATATTGCTCCGGATTCATCGAGGTCAGATATAAACGGAACAAACGGATTTTTGACATAAGAAAACAGTAGCTATAGGATAAGAATGCAATATCCTTCTAATTGGACTAAGGATGAATCTAATCATTTAAGTGATCCATACAGTAGCATCGTTACATTCTATTCCTCTAAGGAAGATGCTTCAGATCCATACCGAGAGCAAGTTAGAGTATTGATACATAACTCACACAATATAAGGATAAAGTTGAACGAATATCTTAGCAAAACGATTGACTCAATTGCAGCTTTACCAGGGTTCAATCTTATCGAATCTAAGGCCAATAATAATACCATGCTAGGAAGCAAATCTACGTACACACTAGTGTATACATACAATGCTAATCATACTACTTATAAAGTGAGAGAAATCGGGCTGATACTTGGCGATGATAAAATATTTAAGATTCAGTATTTTGCAGAAGCATCAAAATATAATAATTATTTGCCAATTGTTCAGAAGATGATTGATTCATTTGAATTTAATAATCCAATCTTAAAATATGAAAACCCTAGGTTAGGAATAAAAATGCTCTATCCTTACAATTGGGGAAAGGCAGTTGAAATGTCGACCGTGGTTCCTTCTGGATACAACAATAATGATCACATCTCTACTGTTACCACCTCAGTATACTTTGTCAACATTTCCTACCTCCTTGACTGATATGAGATATGAGACCAGGAGATGAAAAGGATATCGAAGTACGCGTCAGATCGTTTACTACTCTTCCTTTCCAAGTCTTGCTTTCTGCAGAAGAGCAAAAGGGTCTTGAAATAGCATTCAGACCAAATAAAACGTCTGGTATTCCAGGTGAATTAACTAAATCATTTCTACATATCAAAGTTTTGCCAAACGCCACAGCTCTGTCATATACAGTTCCCTTACATGCAAATATACTTCTTACTCCCACATTTAATCCCACTAATTCAACTAGTGCGAGCATAAACTCGATTTCAAATTTTACAGCAACAGTTATTCCTCCGTTAACAATTCAAGAACATTTAGCGAATTTCGTAAATGACTGGTTCAATCCTTTAACCGGTATCGTTACGACTCTATCTGCAATTGGTAGCGGGATTTTAGGCTGGAGATTCGGAATCAGACAGAAGAACAAGGGCGAAGAGACTTGATATGTATTGGTTATTGCTAATAATAAATAAATCCATAAATGAGATATTCAAAATGATAAAAATAGTGCAAGAACTAATTAATATGAGAAAATACATAACGTCAATTTCTGTGGAGCTTCCTTGTGAGTTATATTTACCAAATTAAGTAATGATGCCTTATAATATTCATGGTGGTTTGAGTATGATAATATTGCGAAGGCATTTAGAAATATCTAAACTATGAATAGCTAAATCTATGTTTGGTGAATTCTAACATACGGGGAAGTAGCCTGTATTTGAGAGATGTGTGTAAAATATGTAGTCGTTGTTGATTCTCTTATCTTTTCCCTGCATTGCTCTGCGAACTCCATTTATACATGAAGGTTCTTTTTGATCTTGGTTAAGGGCGATTCTGTTCAGATGAGATTGTACATACAGATTGCCGGAATAGCGGTGACGACTGGTATCCTTCTCCTAATCTTTATACCAATTCAAAACAAACAATCGTTATCCCAACAAGGTGTGAGTTCCCGATACGAAATACAAGTTCAGAGTCCAAGCGACCAGCATGATCGGTCTTATCATTTTCATAATAATTAATGGTTGTTATTGTAAGTAAAGGTCAGGAAAAAGATACTAGAGCAACTGTAGGATTTACTGTTCATGGAAGAAAAGTTGAGGAAAAAGAGATCATTAACATAGTTTGTTGTCCAAATTGCGAATTGTGGTGAAAGTAAAGCAATGAAATGTTTACTTTGCACGGATGATCCAGATGCCGAAAAGTTGCAGAAGGATTGGAACAAAGAGATGGACGAAGAAAGACTGGCACATCATATTGTCAAAGCACACTATGTTGAATCATTAAACTTGGCGTTATATGTTGCTAAACTTCAATATAAGATTGAGTTCTCGCACGGACCATCATAAATCTTGCCCTGTCCTGTCTTTTTCTAGTTAACATTTAAGAACACTTGTTATTTATATGAGACATGTGCCTCTGATAAGGGAAGACCAACTTCGAAACTATAGCAATCAATTTCTGTGTCAACTCTATAGAAGAGCTCAAGGGATTAATGAAAGGCTTTTTAGTAGATACGAAATTTTTAATGCGTTAGGATTACGGGGCTTTACCGATGATGAAGGAACTCGCCAAGCTGCAGATGAAATTGTCCAAAATCTTATAATACAAGGTTTCATAGGGACGATCGAAAATAGTGAGGAAATAAGACTAACTATTCATGGTTTGGTTGAAGCCAGAAGAATATGTACGGATATGTCGCACTAGGCTTAGACCATAATCCGGGGTTTTACAATCATAAAATTCAGCATTTAACGTACAGACGATGCATAACTCCCACACTCACACTTGAGAAAATCAACAACAATAAACAAGAAGCTATAACCCGTTAAACTATTAACTGTTCTATTTGCTTGAAAATACAAGGATGTTCTTATAATTTTGGGTTTGTAGGTCTAAAATCAAGTAGCATTAATTGGAAAAGAAGACTATTGCTAATACTGACTTATTGGATTCAAGGCTTTATCTACAAATGAGCACTAATGAATGCAGCAACTTATTCATATATAGTATTCTAACATCTTTTCAACAACATCTTTTTCTTCATCATTTGTGTATCCCTGATATCTTGTAAAGTCAAGTGGAGTAATTATACCAATAGGCTTGTTTACATTAAGTTTATCATCAACAACAAGTATGTGTCTTACGTTGTTTTGTAACATAATATCAGCTGCTACGGAAGGTGAAGTACTTGAATCAATAGTAATAAGAGGAGAAGACATTATTTCTTTATTTATGACTTCGCTACAACGTTTGTCATTGATGCACACCTTTCTGACTAAATCGCGTTCAGTAATCAAACCTTGTGGCCTATTATTCGCATCAACTACTACCAGCGAACTCACGTTCTTCTCTTTCATTTTCTTTGCTGCTTCTTGAACAGAAGCCATTTCTTGAATACTTTCTAGTTGTTTCCTCATTATTTCGCCTATGGTTAAAGTCATGGGATGTACACTCTATTCTACTCTTTTAAATATGATGATAAATATTTGACTGGTAATTTATGCGGTCCACCAAAGTACATCATTTTTCAATATCATACTAGTAGTAACAGCTATCACTATTACTAGTCAAGTGTTTCAATCATTACTTTAACCCTTTTTCCTATCATTGAAGCTGGGATAATAATATGTGATGAAGTACCGCATTTTCTTACAGTATATTCAAATGTCATAGAGTCTATTTTCCTATTTTGTTTTGACATGTGCCTTGTGATTATACACCTGTACCTGCTGATGGCACTATTTTTACTCTTTCTGAGGACTGTTCTTCTCTTGAAGCTGATTGAGAATCTAAATTATTTCTAATCATAGTCTTTAGCTTGTGAATACCATATCCAGTCTTAGATGATATGGCTATAGGATTATGTATAATCAGATCATTTGCTATGCTGTCGATCCGCTCTGATGAGTCTATAATGTCATCACATTTGGTCAAGATTACAAAAACTTTAGATCTGTCTACTTTTAGCTCATCCAGAACGTTCCAACAGCTTTCGTATTTTATTTTAATATCTTCAAACTTTTCTGAAGCATCTATTAAAAGCAGAATTAAATCAGCCGCAAGTGACTCTTCCAAAGTTGATTTAAATGCATCTATCATATAGTGAGGAAGTCTACTAATAAAGCCTACTGTGTCTACAAGGAGTACTGATGATTCTTTTCCTTGTTTGTCACTTTTATTATTAATTCTAAACGATCTTGTAGTTGTGGAAAGTGTTGTAAATAGACTACTTGATACTTCCTTATATTCAGAAGTAAGCATGTTGAACAATGTAGTTTTTCCTGAGCTAGTATAACCAATCAATGAGACAATGGGCATTTTAGTTTTCAATCTTTGTTGACGATAAAGCTCACGTTTTAGGTGTGCATCAGCAAGCTTCTCTTTGATAAACGACATGCGTCTTTTTAGGTCTCGGAATTTCACATCAACTGTGTACTCTCCCATACCCCCTTTTCCAGGTCTTTCAGTACTCCCAGATGTTAATTTTGCGTTTTCTCTCACACGTGGCATTTCATATTTAACCTCAGCTAATTCAATCTGCAGTTTTGCCTCAGTTGTCGTAGCTCTTGAATGGAATATGTTAAGTATTAGTCTCTCCCTGTCGATTACCTGTACCTCTGTTAACTTCTCTATGTTGTGAATCTGTTTTGAAGTTAAATGCTCATCAACAACTATCTGATCTGCTTTAGATTGCTTTACAAAGTCTTTAATTTCTTCGGCTTTGCCAGAACCAAGACCGTACTGAGAGTGATTCAGATATTTTTGGGTAAAAACCTTTACAATTTGAGGTTGTGGAGCCGCCGTCGAAGACGGGGATGACTCTACTAAACTTTTTGCCTCTTGGATACTAAATTCGTCAGGATATGTTACAAGTATAACTTTGGTAGAATTCAAATTCTGCTCAAGACCAATCCATATAATCTACTGTAGCATATTCATTCATGTGTTCTCTTGAGCATGTATGTGAAGTATCAGCACTTGTAGCATTTGTCTTAAAATCATCTGTGCCTCCCTCAGGAATATATATTCCTGGAAAGACTTCACCACAGGTTTTGCATTTTAACATAAGCATCGGCATCTTAGTTATTCATCTCTTGTATAAGTATTATATACTGATGGGTATATAAAGCTATTACATTAGGTTTGACCCATTAGCTTTTAAAATGTTGAATGTTGATCGAATTTCTTTATTTATATAAAGCGTTGACGGATCGGATAAAAGCAATTCAGAGGTAGGTCTTTATTATTACTCATGATGTCATCAAAAGACATGGTCTATTGTAATTTTTCAATTTATCGCCTGATTTATTAGACGCCTTTTATTCTTCACTAAATATGAGAAAACTTTTACAAGTCGCACCATTTCTCTTGATATTGGTCACCCTGATAGCTTATGCTCATGCCCAAGGCAGCGAAATGAATATGACTGGCAGCGAAATGAATATGACTGGCAGCGAAATGAATATGACTGGCAGCGAAATGAATATGACTGGCAGCGAAATGAATATGACTGGCAGC
>Ga0193701_1000038_pt1 | contig 29737 bp, 30 predicted proteins | sample U3s2metaG_FD_143055 | JGI IMG/M metagenome (GOLD analysis project Ga0193701, IMG submission 143055) | Soil microbial communities from a riparian zone of the East river system, Colorado, United States - U3s2 | ecosystem: Environmental > Terrestrial > Soil > Riparian zone | place: USA: East River...
CTCGCTGAGGAGATGGGCTCGAAGCCGAAGAACATGGTCAAGGCAATCTGCGTGGATGCCCTCGCTGGTATGAAGGGCTTGCAATCAGAGAGCCAGGACTACGTCATCTCCAACTTCCCGTTTGGCGTCAACATCGAGGACGTCTTCACTTCGGACAAGAAGATTTACGAGGATGATCCCGATGAAATTTCCGAGCTTTCTCGCCAGGTTATTCTCGAAGCGTACCGGGTCCTCAAGCCCGACCGATGGTTCGTTGTATTTTATCCAACGCTTAAACTTGAGGAATGCCGGAAGTTTCTCGCGGCAGCTGGGTTTAAGTTCCAGAAAGTTCCGGCTGTTTGGGTCAAGCCGAACAAGCGTGTGGGTAACGTGGGGGACGGTACTCAAGCCCTGGTTATCGGCTACGAGCAATTCTTCTTTGCCAGAAAAGGAGACGCTCGATTCCATGAGGCTGCTCCGGCTAACAATGTATTTACCTACGACACACCAGGGGCTGACCGCATCCACAGTCTACAGATGCCGCCCGAGCTTTGGGAGGCTATCTTTCGGCTTATCACTATTCGCGGAGAGACAGGGGTCGAGCCGTTTTCGGGGTCTGGTAGCGGTGGGGTTGCAGCTTTCCGCAGAGACCTCAACTGGCTCGGCTTCGAGCTAGATCAGGAGTACGTCAACCGTTCGAACACCTGGATCGAAGAGACCAAGCAGGGGAAGATCACCGCCGGCGGCAGCATCGAGCTGGTCAACGACGAGATTCCATTCGAATGAAAACCTCTCTGAACGACTACGCCAGGGAGTCACGCCAGGACAACGACAAGTGGTGGCGTGACCCCAAGACCGGCGAGAAGCTCGTTGGTCGCAACAAGGGTGAACTGATCGCCTTGATGCACTCGGAGCTGAGCGAGTGCCTCGAAGGCGTCCGCAAGAACCTGATGGACGACAAGCTGCCGCACCGCACGATGGAAGAGGTTGAGCTGGCCGACTGCCTCATCCGTATCTTCGATTACGCCGGCGAGTACAACTTGGACCTCGAAGGCGCCTATCAGGAGAAGCGGGCCTTCAACAAGGTGCGAGCCGATCACTCTCACGAGGCCCGTCTGCAAGAGGGCGGCAAGGCGTTCTAATGACCTGGATAACCACGGCCTCGGGTGCAAGGGTTGTCCTACTCGATCCGCACCCTAGTACTCTTCTGATCGAGGATATTGCCCACGCCCTAAGCAATATCTGTCGGTACACTGGTCATACAGGGCAATTCTACTCAGTCGCCGAGCACTCCGTTCTGGCGTCGCTTCATATCTCCGACGCAAAGTTTGCGTTGGCTGCATTGATGCACGACGCCAGTGAGGCGTATCTCGGAGATGTCTCGCGTCCGTTGAAGCAGTTGATCGGCAAGAAATACTCGGACCTCGAGAAGCGATTCGAGGCTAGACTTGCGCAAAAGTTCAGGTATGAGTATCCTTATCCAGACGAAGTGAAGTGGGTGGACCTCGATCTACTGGAGACCGAATACTGCCAGTTGATGGGGATGGAAGAACACCCGCTGCATCAAGGCAAGAAGCTCGATATCCGATTGGAGTGTTGGTCAGCTGTCGAAGCGGAGAAGAAATTCATCCAACGCTACGACGAGCTGGCCGGTCAATTGGACTTCGATTTCGGACCAGCACTCGCCAGGGCTTTGATCGGTCGCGACGAGGCGATGGCAAAGCCACTCTATTACATCTGCCGTGAATGCGGCCGCAAGCACAGAGTAGGGAGCAAACCAAAACATGGTACCAGGCGAGGGGCCAAGAAACGCCAAGCTGATGATAGTCGGCGAGGCGCCAAGCTACCACGAGGTAAGAGAGGGAAGACCGTTCGTGGGCGACGCCGGCCAGGAACTCGATAAGCTCCTGCGTTCTGCGGGGATCCATCGTCCCGAATGCTACATCACCAACGCATGTCAGGAACAGGTACGAGGCGACAAGGCTCCGTTCTTCTTCTCGGGCGGTAAGCCTACGCCAACGTTCATGGAGAGCCTTGTTAGGCTGTACAAGGATATCCACGAAATTCGTCCGAATGTCATCGTAGCCCTGGGCAACTACGCCCAATACGCCTTACTCGGACAGGCCAGTGGAATCCTCAACAATCGCGGATCAATTCTATGGTCCGACCCAGCAAACTGTAAGGTCATTCCTACACTCCATCCTTCAGCCCTTCTTCGCGGGAAGCCCGACGGCGCCGACAAATCTTCGGGCGGAATGTACAAGTACCGAAATCCTGTTATCTGGGACCTTGCCCGTGCCAAGGAACAGTCCAAGTTCCATGAATTACGACGGCGCCCGCGCAACCTGGTTATTGATCCGGTCGGAGACGATCTGGACCGGTCAGTTCAGAGACTCCTCGATGCTCAGCGACTCGTGGTTGACATTGAGTCCTGGGGAGGCACGCGCCTCGCTTGCATTGGCTTCTCGGATGGCGACCCTGAATGGGCAGTTACGTTCAGCGGAGCTAGTCAGGATCGACTTGACCTTTATCGGGCACTCCTAGAAAACGACATCCCGAAGATTGGTCAGAACCTCATGTACGATGCGACCATGCTGGATCAAAACCGCATCTTCATGAGGAACATTGTGCATGACACCATGATCGCGCAGCACGTCCTGTTGCCCGACCTTCCGAAGTCGCTCGGCTTTATGAACTCCATCTACACGGACATCCCGTTCTATAAGGACGAGGGGAAAGTGTGGAACCAGCCGCGCACCCCGGAACTCGAGCGGCAATACTTCGAGTATAACGCCAAGGACATCTGCGCTACCGCTGAGATTTTCCAGACGCAAGACAAGGAGCTCGGCGATGAGAACCTACGAGAAGTCTTCCAGCGTTCGATGATGGTGTTCGAGCCGCTTCGGCAGGCCACATTCCGAGGGATGAAGTGCGACCTCACGAAGATGTGGAAGCTGATCGAACAGACCCAGAACAACCTCGTGTCCGCGCAGGCTGAACTGGACAAGTTGGCAGGATGGTCCGTGAACGTCAACTCCCATGTCCAGGTAAAAAAGCTCCTATATGATCAGCTCGCCCTTTCGGATCGGAAGAACCAGTCGAGTGACGCACCCACCATCCTCAACATTGCCGCTAACACTGGCGCACGGGCTCCCTACCTTGTTATACGGGCTCGCAAGGAGCAGAAACTCCTTAGTGTCTACTACAAGACGGGTATTCTTTCGAGCGACGCCCGAATTAGATTTGGATTTAACGTCGTTGGCACGTTCGGAGCTAGGATCAGTAGTTCAGCACCTCTATGGGGACCGGGTCTCAATGGGCAAAACATACCGGGTCCGGCTCGGGAGATGTTGGTGCCTGATGACGGGTACACGCTATTGGAATTCGATCAGGCTCAGGCGGAAGCCGTTCTCGTCGCCTACTTGGCAAACGATCCGATCCACATGGATTGTTTTCGGAACGGAAAAGACGTGCACCGGGTTACTGCTTGTCTCCTGCTGGACCGACCCGGGTCTGACTGGCAACAGATTGGTAAACCGTCTGCTATCCGCGAGCTGGCTAAGACTTGTAACCACGAACTCAACTACAACGCCGGCCCCGGTCAGTTCCAGCTGACGGTGAACGAGAGCTACGATCCGGACGATCCGTCGACGGTGAAGATCGACTTCTCAACCGCGAAGAAAACCCGTGACAAATATCTCCGAACCCGTCCGGCTCTCACTGCATATTGGGAAAGTATCAAGTCCGAGCTTAAGCTTAACCGAACTCTTACCACACCTCTCGGACGCCGATATCAATTCCTTGATGCATGGAGCGATGAACTCCTTCGCAAGGCATATAGCTACAAGCCTCAATGCACAGTTGGTGAAACTACCAACATCGGCATCTGCCAGGTCCTTGGAATCACCGATCTTGAGCGGGAGATGGATGAGCGATATCTCCTACAGCGAGAGATCGCCAAGTTGGACTTCTTCTTTTCCCTCCAGGTTCATGATTCCACGATCTGGCAAGTTCGGCATGAACATGTGGATGCTTTCGTCCCTCTTGCCATGAAGCTGCTCGAGGTTCCGCTACTCGTCAACGGCTATCGCATCTGCGTACCGATCGAAGGCACAGCCAGCGACGTTTGGACCAAGGACAAGAAGAAGGTGCGGGACCTCGGTATCTCGCGGAAGTCCGTTGAACTATGAGGGTTACGATCGACACGACCGCTGCTCGGGGCTGCGTCATCAAAGGGTGCCGCAGCACCAGCACGGTCTACCGACATCACAAAGGCTGTGATCATCTGATCGGTATGTACAACGCCTTGATCAGGCTCCAATATGCAGAGTTCCGTGATTGCTGCGATGTCTGCGACAAACACCATATGTGGATCCATTTCAACTATAGGAGAATCATCAAAGGTTGGACAGATTGGTCACCACAAGGCGCGCTCCGGCTGAGAGCCAAGCTGATTGCCAAGTGTGATCGGCTTATATCCGGTGAGGATAAGCTCAACAAGCCTACGAAACAGTTCGTCCAGTATTGGCGTAGGAGGCGCAGAAAATGGTTGAAGGCAATGAGACAGGGCCGCCAGAGCAACTGAAGCCCTATGAGAGGCAATGTGGGAACTGGATCAGAGCATATCTGGATTTCACCTCGGAAAGCGAATCGCCGGAGAGCTACCACCTGTGGGCGGGTATCTCTGCGATTGCTTCGGCCGTCCGTAGAAACGTCTGGTTGGACCAGGGTCTCTACGTTCTCTTTCCCAACTTATATATCGCCTTCATCGGTCCTCCTGCGAGGACAGCCAAAAGCACAGCTCTTTACCTCCAGAAGGGTATCATCAATAACATTCCTGGAGTTAAAATGGGCCCTGCAGCTTGTTCCAGGGAACAGCTTATCCGGGCAATGGCGGAGTCTAAGTTCGATAACCAGTGTGCTCTTACCATCCATAGCTCGGAGTTTTCGGACCTCATTGATACGTCAGGCATATTGATGATCCAGTTTCTTACTACCATCTATGACGGCAACTACGTTGATGCGGCCGGATGGAAGTATGAGACCAAGCATCAAGGAAAGGACAACATCATCAATCCTTTCCTGAACATGATTATTGGAACAACTCCGAGCTACTTCGCCGAATCAATGCCGGAGTCCATCGTTGGACACGGCTTCACATCGAGGACCATCATTGTCTATGAGGAGAAGGAGCGCCATCAGAATCCGCGTCCTAGAGCGAACGACTCGGCCTTGGCGAAGGCTCTGGTGGACGACCTGCGCCATATCAGTAGGATACGTGGGGAGTTCAAGTGGGGTGGCAATGTACTGCGAAAGGACGACGATGGCAACGCCGTCACAGAGGCAATGGACACCTACGACCGGTATTATCGGTCACTCTATGATAATGTGCCAGTTGACCACAGGCTTGAAGGTTTTCATTGGCGTAAGAAAACTCACGTCCTTAAAGTAGCAATGCTCCTGGCTCTGGCAGAGCGGGACGATTTGATCATTCAGTCCCGAGACGTTGAGACGGCAGCGCAATTTTTGCGCGACCTAGAACCCTCGATGGCCAGAGCTTTCAGCGCGGTCGGACGTAACGAGTTTGCCAGTGTGATCGAACGGATTGGCTCCCAGGTACGACTTGCGGGAGAGATATCCTTGGAGGACATCTACTCCCGCAATTACTCAGCCGGTTCTGCTTACGAGCTGGATAACGTAATCCAGACCCTTGAGAAGATGGGTGCTGTCCGTCGCAAGTCCGTGATCAAAGATGGTACCGTCATCACCATGCTAGCCACTCCAACTACTCAAAAGGCGTTACCGTGGGCTGTGAAAGCAAAGCCGGTGGTAAAGGTGGAGGGAGAACCCGGTCACGAGGATCATCTAGGTAACGGTCAAGACCCAGCTCAGCGCTAAGCCTTTCATGCGGAACGTACTCGTAGCCTCTCGGCTGTGGGGTGTTGTACGGTGTCTGAGCCTCCACCTGCCAGTTCACCTGGTTGACAACCGTATTGTCCGGAGCAGCAGGATTCACCGTGCTAGATGGATTGGCGCATATCTGGCACGGGTGAACCAACGTCGGGTGTTTTGGGCATTTCCTACCATCGGTATCGTACATGGCTAATAACCTCCCACCGGTTTGCTACCCGTTGGTTTCGTCTCCATCGTCTGAGGCATCGAGTTTGCCGGCACATCTGCCTCAAGCGGACGGTTCTTCCGAGACCTCATCATCGTTCCTCCTGGCTGAGGTTTCGGCGGAGTTGGCGGAGCTTGAACGCCGGCAGATTGAGCGGCTCCTTGGACCCTCAGATCGACCGGCTGCTCTCCGGTCCCTGTGGCCATGTTATTTAACATGGTTCCCAACGCCGGAGAAGTAGATTGAAACGGACCAGAAGTCATGCCGTACCCTTGCAGACCTGGCATATCGGTCATAATCTCGATTTTCCGTCTGATCTGGTAATCTTTTGTGACCCTGGTCCCCAAGGTGGCCGCCAGAAAGTCTACCTGGTCGTACGCGCCGACCATCTTGGAGACATCACGGAATGCCGAGTGGTACGGTACGAAGGCCGGCAAAGTGTTCCAGATCATCTGGCTGCCCTGGCTTACCCTCGTCTCTCCAAGTGGGTCTTCACCGAAGCTGGAAACTTCACCGAGGCCACGCATGAGCGTGGAGGCACCCATCGCCACTTGCAGACCGGGACCCCCGCTGTAAGCCAAGGCCCCGTAGCTCGCCCACCTCGAAAGATCGACGTTAAGGACTTCGCGCCCGACCTCAAGGATCGCCGCGTTGACCAAGGCATGGCGAGCCAAGATGCCGAAAGCGTCAGCCTTGTACGGCCCCTTCGCTATCGCCTTGATCTGTTGGGTAAGATAATCCCCGTACCACATGGACCAGGTACCGAACTGACCGAGGAGACGCCCACCCATAGAGCGCATCCATCGAGCCTGCATGCCACGGCCGTACAGATAGTTGGTGTAATCGGCAGCGAGTTTGCCGGCGTACTTCGCCGCGAAGTGTGGATCATTAGTGGCACGCCGGATAAACTCCTCAGACGCCTCTGGTCCGTGGATATAGACCTTCGCATCCCGAATCAGGTTTTCTTTCAGGCGCTCGAGGACCACGTCGCTCGTTCCTTTCTTCTCTACTGCCTTAGCGAAGGTCTGGAGTGCCTCTTCCGCCTTAAACTTAGCGGCGAAGTAGGTCCCGGTCCTGGTGAACTCGTCGGCTGAATCGTACAACATGGTCGACGCTTCGTGCATGTCCTGCAAACGCTTCGGGAGCTTGGCGAGCAGCGCCCGAGTTTCCTCGTCGGCAGAGAGCAGCCCACCAGAATACTTGTTGATGACCCGAGCTGCTATGGCTTCGGCCTTGCCTTCCTTAGTTAGAGCGTAGCCAATCGCCTCGTTGAACCGAGGACCATGGTAGAGCGGATAGGACATAACCCAAATGTCCTTTGCGTTACGCAAGGCGAGGGCTGGTCTGAAACCCATCGTGCTCGAATAGACCAAGCTGGTCGTCCAATCGACGAACCGATCGGCGAGCGATGATTTGCCTTCGCGAGTCATGGAGTGAGGTAGCTTGTCCATGATCGACTCGAACATGGCCTTCATTGCCACACGCTGCTCGGCAAACTCGTATCCGCCCATAGCCTGGAGCATGTTCGCTAGAGGCAATGCGAGGTTGGGACTCTTCGCCGCGACCATGCGAACCATCTCGCGGGCCTCGTCCTGAGCCTGCTTCATGAACCGATTTTTGGCGCCAGCTCGGAGATACTGCACGGCCACACCGAACGCGTCCTTGTTGTAAACGTCGATGAGGCCCTCTCTGATATGGTCAGAGACCCAATCTGTCCCACGCGGAACAGTTTGGCCCTTGCCAACCATCTGAGCCATGAAGTCCTGGAAGCTGGTTGGGTTCCCAGACTGCACAGCCTGTCGATAATGCGGCATGTAGTTCTCCACGAATGGAGCCCCAACGCCGAGTGCCGGATAGGCTGCATCGTACCACTTACCCAGCTCTTCCGCTGCCCGAACTTCTCGCGGCGACATCTGCTTCGCCAGCTCTATCCGGCCGACAGCGTCCGCCTCACGAAAGTCGGTGATGAGTTCTTGGTTGGCCTTCGGTCCCGCCAACTTGATGATCTTCTCCAGCGGCATGACACCTTCAGGGAGCTTGCCACCAACCCCCTTGAACCACAGCGCCTCGAAGTTAGAGCGGGCCACCTTCTGGCTCTGCATGTTCGAGGCCGCTTTGTACATCTCGGTCCCGAACTTCTTGTCCAGATCGCGCATCAGCGGAATCATGGGCTTCAATGCCAGCTGAGAGGTGGTCGGACCCGCGTCCGCCGGCAGTTGACCCATCGTCGCTTCCATCCGCTTCCAGTCGATCGGAAGCATTTCGTTCATCCTCGGCGGCGGCCCTCCCCCACCGATGTATCCCATATTGCGATCTGGCCCGAGCAGCCGGGTAATCTCGTCCGAACCCAGCTCGGCCATTGGTGAAGTGTCTTTGCGGACCCATGCGAGGGCGGATTTGAGGTCCTTGAAAAGCATGGGCTCAGCGCCCCCTTCGTTAGCTTTCGCAAGGCGAATCTTCCCGCCCTTCATGTTCTCCGCGATGTAACCGCGAGAGCTGGCAAACGACTCGAACTCCCGGTACTTGGTGATTTCCTGCGCCCAACCCTTCGTCATGGCAAGGCGCATCTTCGCCAGCGACTGCCGTTCTCCGTCGGTGAGATACGAGGCGAACAAGTTCGACCCTCTGTATTCGCCTTCGAGGGAACTGGGTAGGATAGTCAGGTTCTTCTCGTGAACCACGACTTCCGATCCGGTCATCGTCTCCTTGACCTTGATCCCCTTCGCATCTCGGCCGAGGATTTCCGCCGCGGAACCATCAGGTAGAATCGCAGCTTGACCACGGAAGATACCCTCCTTGCCGTACTGCATCGCCATGTCAGGCGTGATGGAATTGCTGATCGACTGTGGCTTGATCATCTGAGCCACATGATCCTGCACCACGGCGCCCAACGGAGTCTGGAAGGTCTTCTCGGTTTGCCCACGAGCGATCGTCACCTCTTCGAACTTCATGGTGTCAATCGCCTTACCGAGCGAACGAAATTGTTCCTTCGAGAGATTCGGCGGTAATGTCACATGGAGCGTATTGTTTTCACCGATCTCCATACGGACCAAATTGCCCAGATGCTGCAAGGACAGATCGCCTCGACCAACGCCGTTCACCACCGGCTTCTGCATCCGCATCTTCTCGATCATGGCGCCAGTGTTCAGACCACCACGGATCGGTGTACCATCAGCGAGAATGAAGGCCTCGGTCGTCTTCGGAGCTGTGACGCTCTTGGACGCCTCGGTCGCCATCTTCTTAAGGGTGTTGGTCAGCTTGACCGTGTTCGTTCCAAAAACATTCTTGTTGCCGAATTCGGGGTAGTTGTAGACTGGACGCCCAATCATGTAGTCATGAACGCCAGCAGCCGCGGTGGGAATCTTCGCCACCGTGAGTTTTACCCCGAGACGTTCCTGGGCAGCCAGCAGCGCGGCGTCATGCTTGACACCGGTCACGATATTGATGCCACCGGGATTCTGTCTGAAAATCCCCGCCAACAGACGCCCATCCAACTCGATGTCGGAGGCCAGATCAACCTTGGCAACCGCCTTGTCCAGCTCACCAGCCTGTCTAAGCTGGATATCCATCGGTCCTTCGTTCACGATCGGACGGCCAGCTGGCTTGCCGCCACCCGGAATTACCGGTCCACCGGGCTTCTTCGGAATCTTGGGCTCGGGGTTGAACTCGCTGCCATCCGCATTGAACAGCTTATCCCGCAGCATCCGGTCCCGAATCGCTTCCTTCGGAACGTCTTGTGGGTAAGCAGAAATTGGACCGCTGATATCGTTGGCATACTTCAACGCAGCCTTGTGTGCTGGCGTGTCAGCGAACGCAGTCCCTTGGATTTCTTGGAGCAATTCGTGTGCCGACTTGGTACCTTCGGGCTGAGCAACGATCCGTCTGGCGACTTCCTCGGTAGCCGCAGCCTGAGCCAAGGGATCAGCAGACCGGTTGAGCATCTCGGACTGAACTCTCCGCTGGAACTCTTCCGGGCCTACTCGCTTGATGGCGTTCTTCACCGCCTCGACGGTCGGTACCTGAATGCTTGCCGCATCTGGCAGGTGCACCGCAGCGTCGGGCTTGATGAAGAAGCCACTGTTGGCTAGATCACCCTGCCCGCGCATAACTTCGGCCACTGCCTTCGATGCCGTCGGAGCCGCCCCAGATGCCCGAATCTCGTTGGCTATGAACTGCTCCCTCGATAGCTGGTCGGCAATGACCTCAGATGCCTCCTCGTTGAGCGCGACCTTCCTGAGATTCGTGAGGAAGTGCTTGGCGACTGCGTACTTCTCGCCGATTTGACCAGGGCTAACGCCGGCCGCCGTGAGACCTTGCCGAATAGAATTGATGGTCTCGTCACTAAGATGGACCACAGCCAGCGTTCGAGCCCGGTTATAGCCTGCTGCAATTCCCATGAACATAGGGCCCATGACGCCGCCCACAACTGCACCGCCCATACCGAGAGCAAGACGGTCCGGTACGCCCATCTCCGCCAGAGGCTTGGCAATCTTGCTCGAAGGGTCAAGCCAGCTATCCTGGATTTCTCCGGTGACAGGGTCTCGAGCCAGACCATCAGTGCGGAGAGCGTCGATTCCACCATTGACCAGAGCTCCGAGACCTATCTCCTTCAGTCTCATGGGGATAAACTCGAGCGCCCGAGCTGCGATAGGAACCTTCCCCACGAAGCTCAGGCCCCGCATCAGTCCATACCCTTGCAGCATGGTGGTGCCCAACGCCGACAGAATCTTGATCGGGATTTGAGCACCAGCCGTAATCGAGTCCATCGTTTGGGGATCCGCACGTTCGCCGTAGGGGCTCGGTGCAATGCCCAAAGTGAGGTCATGCCCCACCTGCATCGCCATGATTGGCACCTGCATAGCCGTCGTGGCGATCTTGTTGCGCCAACCTTGCGTGTTCTCCTTCGCCACCTGGATCGCCCGCTGGTGACGCGCCTGGGCGTCGAACTCGTTGGCGATCGTAGTGACATCGGACGGGGAAAAGACCGGCGGTTGGGGCGGGGTGGGAGCAGCAGGTGGACCAGCAACCGGAGCCACCGTACTTTCGCGAGGAGCCATCACTGGCGCCTGAGTGCCCGAAGGACGGTTCTTAGCTATGTCCGCTTCCATGCGCGCCCGAAGGGCCGGCGGAATTGAACCTCCGCCAGGCCCATCGAGGATCGCTTGAAGTCTTTCCCAGTCGACTTCTGGCTTGACAGAAGGTGCCATTTACTGCGCCGGTGTCTGGGGAGCGTTGCCCATCTGCAACGTCTGGATGTAGTTCATGATCGCCTGCTGATCTTCCGTAGAAAGCTGCGGAGCCGGTGGCTTCCCTGTCGTGGGGTCTGTGAGCATTCCCGCCGCAGCAGGGACGTTACCCACTGGTACCGGTCCAGTAACTCCACTGACAGGTTTGACAGGACCCACAGGCGCAGAGGTTGGTGCGAGGGCAGGCTGCGGTCCCGCCATGTTCTCCGCAGGAACGTCGCGGCCCCACGGAATGTTAATACCTGTCTTAGGGACTCGACGAAGATTCGCCTGATAAACCTCATCCCATTTCCTCATACCTTCAGGATCGCTCGGCATGGGGCCGACCTGCGACAAGGTAGCTGCTCTTGCCGCCGCATCAGCGAGGGTGTTACGAACCGACACCATCGTGCGCGGGTCGACGCCCGGCTTGGTGATGTAGTCCGCTGTGGTACGAAGCGCCTGGATCGTCGGGTCACCTTTCTGCAACTGCTCGCCGATCGCGGCGTTGTAGTAGGCGGCCACACCGTGGTCGTAGACTTGCGCGGCGCCTTCCAGTCCCTTGGGAAGCGGCGTGCCTTCCTCTCGGGACTTCATGATCGCTAGAACCTGCAGCGGGGTGAGCACGCCCTTGAAGGTTCCCTTCGAGAGCTCCGTTGCAACCTCGAGCCGTGCCTTGTGGGTCGCCAACGCGAACTGATCGGTGGTGTCCTTGTTGGTCCAGAACGCCCTGGTCCAGTTCGAGAAAAGCTCCTGAATCCCCATTGCCGTACCCGCCAATACCGTGCCTAGATTCAGGTCGTTCTTTCTGAGGAACTCATGGATCGGTGCATTGGGGTTCGTCACCGCATCCACTGCCTCACCGATCGAGGCAATAGCAAGGCGATTGCGAAGCTCGCCGGATTCAACTTCGGTAGCTGTTGTACCCAGCGACTGCTTCTGGCCATACGCTGCCCGGACTTCCGGCTTGGCAGTACGCCATGCGTTCAGCCCTTCCTCGACAGACTCGGCGACGCTCTGTGCCGTGTGCTGCTGAGTCACCTGCTGCGTCTCGGTCGCCCCGCGCATGGCTTCCAGCCCCTTCATCGTCGTAGGCCCGGCAACACCGGACTGATTCGACAACGAGGTAGCTACGATGTCCAGTTGCTTCATCGGCTCGAGCTGCTTCAGGTAGTTCACCGTGTACCGATCAACCACGTCCTTCGATGTCTCGGTCTTGAGAACTCTCGAGGCATCGAACGGCGTATCCTTTCCGAACAACTCCGAAAACTGCTTCGGCGACATGCCTACCTGCCCCACGGTTGCCCCGGGAGCAGCCCCGGCAATCTGCTGCTGACCCTGCCGGGCACGCCGCTCCTGCGCTCCTTGGATCATCTGGAACGCCATACGCAGCATGGCATCATTGCCGCCATTGTCAAGAATCGGCATCGTTATCTCACTTGGCCTGCTTCATCCCGTACCCTGCCATCAGGATCGGGGCGAGCTGGTTGAGAATGCTGGGGTTGTACTGCTGAGCCCCTGTGCCGCCGAGGAAGCTGAGCAGGTTCGGCATGTTCGACTGCTGCTGTTGCCAAGCTTGGTATTGCCTGGTCAGATCACCCTGCTGCTGGTTCTGCATGGTGGTGTTCATACCCAGGTTCGCCTGCGCCAGCAACTGCGGTAGCTGAGCGATCTGGCTGTACGCTCCGGGCTGAGCCAGCGCCGCTTGCGTGGCGTTGTTGTTCTGGTTGTTGAAGATGCTGGCCAACACCCCGGCGTTCTGACCCTGGGCGTTGAACAGGCTACTCAGACCAGAGATACCCTGGCCCGCTTGCTGGTTGATAAGCTGGCCAGCAGCCTGTTGCGAGCCCGTGTTGATATTACCCATCTGACCACCGATACCGCCCAGAGCTTGGAGTGCACCCAGCGCCGTATTGTTTCTAGTATTGGCGATCTGGGGGGCAAGCTGAGCCAGTATTCCCTGTAGATTACCCTGGCTTTCGGCGACCGCCTGTCCAACCCCGGCGTTGAGGTCCGTCGAATTACGTAGGCCGTTGAAGCTGAACTGCTCCCGCATGTCGCGGACACGACGATCCAGGGCCGGTTGCTGAGCCTGCGCGATCGCACTTCCAATCGAATTAAGGTCATTGCCTTCTCCACCGGACAGCAGAGCGCCGGCTTGTCCGGAGTTGAAGAGCTGGCTTAGCTCAGCAACGCCCGGTCCGGAATTGTTCATGTTGAGGAGGTTGCCGATCGCCGGATTGTTCTGGCCGATCAGCTGTTGGATTTGCTGCGCGTACTGGTCGTTCTGCCCGCCTTGCCCGAGGAGTTGCGCGATTTCCGGTGGAAGGTTGAATCCACCTCCGGCGATCCGATTAATATTTGCCAGGGAACCCTGGCCCTGATCACCGCCGAAGAAGTTAGCCAACGCAGAATTTGCGCCACCAACCGCATCAAGTTGGCCTTGATTCGCGCCGGCATTCAGCTGCCCTCCGTAGGCAGGTCCCATCATCTTGGTGACGAAGTCGGCGAAGTTGCCGCCCGCCATTGCGCCGCTGAGCATGCCGCCCAGATCGTTCGCACCCTGCTGTCTCGGGTCGTTCAACGCCTTGGGATCGGTTAGCCCTGAGAACAGCTTTCCGATTCCACTGATCGGGTTGCCACCACCGGCCAATGCCGCGCCGGCGAGACCAATGTTCCCGAGTGTACTACCATTGTTCTTGATCCAGTTCCACAGACCACCTGCTTGATCACCGGCAGGAAATCCGAAGCCTTCGTCGGCATGGTTGAGCGTATCGCCCCCGCCACCGAACAGGCCACCGATGCCCCCGGTCAGCGCACCCCAGGGACCACCAGAGACTAGGCCACCGACTGCACCTTTGACGGCGCCGCCGATTTTCTTCCCTACGCTACCCATTCTGCCGCCTCCTTATCGAGGACGCTGAGGACGAGGGCATCAAACCATATGCCCCCGTATTGCTTGGCTTCACGCAGCCTACCCTCTTCACGGAAGCCGATCTTCTTCGCCTGCCGAATGACACCGCCGAAGTGCAGCGGGATTTCAGCCCGCAATCTGTGGAACCCGAACTGCTTGAACAGGGCCTTAATCGCTGCCTTAAATACAGGGCGACGAATCCCGGCTTTGGCATCCCACACCATCGCGTGCCACGTGGCTTCAATCATGACCCCGCGATAGCTTGCCATCACATCTGTGAGGTACATCAATCCGACCACTTCTTCTTTCTCGGTGTCGATAATCTCGAACCAGAGAGCACCTGCATTGAGCACAAACTGGAGGAATCCCATCGGGCTCTTGTCCAGTTCGTCCGAGAAGATTGGGAACTTACTGATCCTGTCCCAATAGGATTCGATCTTTGCCAGGTCCCAGCTCATGGCGCGGATAGCGTAGACACGCCCATCGTCGCCGACTGCTTTCACCAGCTCAAGCATTGCCTCTTCCCCTCGGACGTAGGGTTGCTTCGATCTGAGTTACCGCGAGAAACCCGGTAAGTGGTCTAAGACGGATTTGAATGCTTCGACCAACAACACGGTGATCGTCCACCACAAAATCGTCACCAGTGCCAGTAGCCGGTAGGCTGTAGACTTTCTCGGCCTGATACGTCTTTCCCGCATCGGTTGAAACGGCCACGGCAACCGTAGATAGCGAACGAGCCGAGTAATGTAGCCGGATTCTGTCGAGTTCGACCTCTTGTCCCTGGAAGAGGAAGTTCTTCGACTCCCATCTTCCGTTGGCGGCGACCAGTGAGGTGTCAGTTTGCCATACTTGCCCATTGTCGTCTCCGAATAGGATTCGATCCGGTCCGTAACTATTGCCCCAGTCATTCACTCGGACAGTGATCGTATCCACTATGTCGGTGATGGTGTTTACGATGGGGTCGTTAGTTACTCCCAGATACCCATACCCGAAAGAATAGGTATTCGGCGGGAGGGTTTTCTTCCTCCAAACCAGACGTTGGGTCCGCGCATATTCACGGACATTGAACACATAGGCGTATTCTAGCACGTCGCCGCCAGACGTGGGGAATGCTAGGTAATACTCCTGTTGGTTCTCATCGAATGCTCCGACGACCTTGCTGCGGTCAGACACGCCATCGCGTAGGAACTCGTAGATGGGCAACCCGACAGGGTTACAATTCGCCCCGTCGAAGTTATATACCATGTAGTCATACCCCAAAAAGTAATCGCCGTTGAGCAATCCGCCGTTGGCAATACTATAGGGTGACTCTGTCCCGTGGGTGAAGTCGACCGTTGTGAACCTGAACGGTGCATCTCCTACTCCCGTGAGCATGGCCAGCTGTATCGACCGCTGTCGGTAGATCACGGCACCGCGCTGCAAGGTGCTCAGCCCGGTGATGTAATTGGCCGATCGGCTATACCCTTCGACAGGCGGCTCGGCAGAACCTGCGCCTAGCAGAGGGTCGGTCCACTCTTGGATATCGCCGTCAGCACTCCATGCAACAAGATTAGGATTGGTGTCCGCTCCAACCTTGATATAGGCTGCGAGCAGTCGGGTTCCAATCCTGGTGATGAACTTGGCGATCGGCGCGTCTGCCGACAAATTGCCGACGGCGTTGACGTCCACTCCGTCCCACATCTGCAAACGGTCGATCGCATTTGCTGCCACGAACATGTTGTAGGCTACTGCCGTATAGTACCGATCGAGCACCGTCCCCGTCGGTCCACCAGGCAGCGTGAGCCAGTTCGCCCCGTTCCAGCGGTCCCAGCCTGTCGGACGAAGTCTCATGGACTTCTTCGCCTCTCCGAACTTGTCGAAGTTGGCGATCGACATGATCCGCTTTACATCGGGACCAGCATAGGGCGTGCTAAAAACACTCACCCCGAAGTCAGTGGACACGCCGCCGTTGGCGAACCGAACGTCGCTGGCGTACGTGGCTTCACCTTCATCGAGCTGAGTTGCCCCCATCGAGGCATTCAGGCCGCTCTTATTCAGGTTGATCAAAATCGCCTGCTCCTGAATCGGACGAGACGGCCCGATGCCTTGCCCATACCTGCTTGGGTGTACTCGCACTCCTACTCCTTTTTGAGGCTATCCAGCCACTCGATCGTGTTGTCGGCTAGAACCACGGCGAAACGGGTCCAAGGAATCTTGTCGACCGTATCGCGGAGGAGCGTGAACTCACCTTCTTCGAGCTTCAACTCCCGAGGCTCGGTCGGGTCGAACTGGAACTTAGCCAACACCTTCTCGTCCTCGAGTGGTGCTGCAATGGACTCCAACTTCTCGAGGACCCGTCGTGCAACTCGGCGAGCTTCACGGGCATAGCCTTCAGGGTTGACGAGCATAGCGCCGTAAAGAATGTCCCACCGTTCTTGTCCTTCCTTGCCTTCGAATGCGAGGGTTCGCATTGGTCTCCTACGCGACGTAGTAAGGGATTTTGAAGTTCGTGGCTCCGAGGTAAATCGGGATATAACCTCGGGGCTGTGCCGGAAGCGCCGAGACACCACCACCTCCGTATGTGTTGGCTGTGGTGGAAGTATTACCACCTAGCGACAGGTAACCAGCTGCCACCGCGACAGCCGAACCCGCAACATCCAGACGACCATCGAACTGTGCGTTGCCGGTGAACACCACACTGCCGGCGTTGTCCAGGATCATCACGTCGACCGTTGCAGCTGCATTGGTGATGCGGAATCCGGACGCAGAAGCTGGGATCTTAATGTACGACCAGGGCGTAGCTCCTGAGTAGCGCGCCAGGTTCAGCTTCTTGCTCTGGTCATCTGCGAGTGACAACCCAATCGAGTTGATGCCGTTGACGTCGAAGGTGACCGGGGTAGACGCGGCAACGTTGAAGGAGAAGATATTCGCCTTCGCCGAAATGAAGGCGTTGTACGTCACGTTGTCCGTGAACTGCAACGTGGTATCGGCACCACTCCCCTGTGACGAGAGCCGGAGAAGGATATTGTTGTATAGGACCCCCGACGATGCCGCAGCGTCTAGTACCGTAAACGCCGCGCTGGTCATCTGCCCAACACCAGAACCCTTCGTGAACTGGGCGATCTTGTCCAGCGAAATGCTGGTCTCTGCGTCAACGTGGGTGATCGCAGCCGACACGTAGATGCCGGCGACATCGCCGCTGTTGCCTGCATTGCGCCAGTTGATGCCGAAACCGTTGGCAAGTCTTACCGAGCCTGTCGCGGCAACGGTGCCACCCACCGCAAGGAATCCAGTCGCCGACAGATTCACTGCCGTGAACGTACCTGGGCACGTGACGTTCAGGGTACCCGTCAAGATTCGGATGACAGGGCTCCCAGAATTGTTCGTGAGCACCAGATCGTAGGTCGCGCCGGTCGTCCCCGACAGGATCAATCCGTTCGTGGCGTCCTTGTACACCTTCGCCGACGCATACGTGCCATTGCCACTCAGGGCGAACCCGAGCGACGAGGTGACTAAACCGAAGGTCACGTTGCCCGCTGTGCCGCTGAGCGGAATGTAGCCCAGCTCTACGGCGCCAGTCGCCTTCAGATGGAACAACCGCTGCGTGTCGGTCGTGATGGCAATACGCCCATCTTGCAGCGTCAAGGCAGCAACACCAGCTGCCGTCACTGCGTAGGCTCGAGCAGAACCTGCCTTCACGATACAGGTCGCACCGAACGAGGCCGACTCGTAGATTCCCGAATTGGGATTCGCCGGGTCACCCTCTAGGCGCTCTCTGATCGCCCTCTTGGCTTGCCTCTGGTAATCATCGAGCAGGGACCCTGTAATGACGGAGCCATCTGGGTCCGACTCGATCCAGCTTTCGGTGAACGCCATTATGCCGCCCGAATGTTGGTTGGGATTGAGTGCAGGTAGTGCAAATTTTGCGCAGGTATGTAATAATGCTTCGCCTCGTTCACCTTCTTGTTCCTGGTGAACTTCACCGACTCGATGTGTGGGCCATCACCGAAGCTTGCCCCAGAGTGCAACCGGGGATGGGCTTTGATGGCATCGAACAATCGGCTCCATGCAGGATTAGACCAGTCCCAGTTCATCTGGAGACCAGCCTTTGCCGAGTTGCCATCAAGGACCACGTCGATCGCTTCACCGATGTTGTGAGGGCTCAGACCACCAGGCGCTGCACGAGGACCGCCCTGCTGGTAAATCTTGTAGAGCCGGTCGCTCTCCTCGACTGATCTGAACCCACACGTGACGTACCAAGTATCTGGCAGGGAAAACAGGAGCGCGTCGACATCCAGAAAGAACTGGACCTCGAGACCAACCGGAGATGCCTGCCAGATAACGCTCATTGGTGTTCTCTCCTACGGTCTATGCCGTCCCATTTACCTTCCATACGAGCTACGCCTTCGCGTACATGGGACAATTCGTTCGTAAACTTTTCCATCGCGGATTCAAACCTACGACCGAAGTTCTCGTTACCAGACTTGATGTCGTTCAGGATCCGAGTCAGTTCCGGAATCTGGTTTGTGAGCTCCGTTAAACGCTTGAGTTCGGCCCCACGAGACTTGATGCCTAACTCTGCGAGGTCCATTCGCCCAAGTAAGTCATCCGTTGCATCAGCCAAAACGTCTTGCCTCGCATGGCGTTCTTCCAAACACTTCTCGATCACCCGGGTCATTACTGGAATTCCCTGGCTCTCGTCGCTTATCACCGAGAACAGAAAACTCCGAAAATTCGGTATTCCCCACTTGATCAGGAGCGCCCACATTCCTCCGACTGCCATGAACCCAACTGCAAACTTGGTGGTCTGATCCCAATTACCGCCAATCATCATGGGCCAATTTCCCCTCTGGCTATGCCGGCGTCTATCAGCGCCTTTACATTCTGTGCCAGCTCCGGCAAGGTGACGGTAGCGGTGTTGAATCCTCCCATACTGCTGGTTCCTGAAACTGCGTACCAACCTACCTGTGTTGCCAAGTCGAGCGAAAGCTGGGCGAAATCCTCAGCCAGCTGCTGAAAGAGTACCCTCTTGAGGGCCTCGTCCGGCGCCCCTTGACCGAGTTCACCAAAGACTTTAGCAATCCGACTTAGCGTGTCGGAAGTGCTCATCGGATCTGAGCATCATAGGCACTTTGTATCGCCGAGATGCCACCTTCCGGGAACTCCTGCAGGTCCTCAGCCATCACCCTGCTTCTCACTGCACCGAGGAACAGGTTGTAAATGTTCTGGACCCGATCGTGTTCACCATAGGCGATATGTCCGCGATACAACGCGCCGCGAAAAAGGATTTCGTCCCAGTCCTCGTCGAAGATGGTAACGTCGGCCGGGTTCGTCAGCTTGGTCAACTTGCTCCAATAGTCGAACTCGATCGAGGTAGCCGTCCCGTCCGGCGATGGCCTTACCCAGAGCTTCTTCTGGAAAAGGTGATATGCGCCGACAACCCCTCGGTTGTTCGAGAGGTCGTAGCGATCCGATCGCAGGTAGTTGGTCCTTGTCTCGTTCACCAGAATTCCACCGAACCGATCCTGCGGCGTGATGATTCTCACACCATCATCGGTCAGCGCCCTAAAATCCGCCGGCATGTCATAGGACCGCTGACCTGCCACCGTCGCAATCGTTCCGACCTTCTGCAATTCGGGAAACTTGAACGCGTACCCGAACTCGTACAGGGAATTGTTAATCCACCGATCGAGTCGGTTCGCGTCGACGTTCGGCCGCCCAAGCGCGTCCTTCAAGTCGTCCCGGAAATTTTGGAGCGTCATTACGCCCATGTCTATGGCTCCAGTCTGACGGACACACAATGGGCAGGCCCGACAATCTCGGCCTGTGCTATCGAACCCTTTGCAAGTGGGCTTTCAAGAAGATACTCGGCGTTCTCGTCCATCTCGACCATCTTTACGCCGTCCGTATAGAGGTTGATCTTACCGCCAGGCAAGAGCCCCTCTACTACCACTGTTTTAAAAGGTACCCGGAGTGGTACCTTCGGGCCCATCCCCTCAGAGGACCGTTGTAGTAGTAGAGGGATACTCATTAGATGCCCTTCTCTTCGTCGGTACGTGGCGGATGCGGCGTTGCTACTGCCGGAGTGAATACGGCTGCGATTGCCGAGAGGGCGAGGACGACTGTCGACCACTTCTGCGGCAGGGCGGCCGTGACCTGAGGGCTCGTCACGATACCTACCACGACGCCCACAGCCGGTGCAAGTGCTTTCCAACGAATACGCATCAGGTCTCCTTGAAGAGGACGGCCCGGACAGCACAGTCCTTGGATTCCAGGAGCTTCCGTAGAGCGACGGTGCGCTCCGGGTTCCGTGGCAAATCGGTCACGATCTTCTGTGCCAGCTCGCCGAACGGCTTGGAAATGACCTGGAGATTCTCGGGCAGGTGCTCGTACCGGAAGAACTGCAAGAGCGGTTCCATACTACCTCTAGGTGAAATTTTTCAGTCTGCCGGGAGAAGAGGGTGCCAAACTAGACCCTGATCCCGGTACTAGCCGCGGCTGGGCTTCTTCGCGTAAAGGACGCAGAGAAGCTGACCGGCTGTGCTCGAACCGCCCAGATTGCTGATCTGGAGGGCTACGGTGCACTTGCCAGTCCCGCCCATCGCCGTCAGGAATTCGGACGTGATGTCCGTTCCCGGAGCGAATGTGGCGGTCGTGAAGCGGGAGACGCAAATGACCTCGTCGCCCACCCCGATCGTGCCGGCCGGGCAAGCGAGAACGCCAGCGGCACCGCCTGCCACGTACATGCAGGCAAGATCGCCGGGCTTCCCGCCCAACCGCGAAAGAGGAGATTCGGCTGGCATCTCAGATCAGCCGGTGCTCCCGTCGATCCCGCGCCAGTCGAACGCCGCGGTGCCGAAACGGAAGAAGTTGAAGAAGGATGCCACGCGAGCCTTCTTGTTGTAGTCCCGATCCATCTCCGGCCGCTGACGCCAGAAGAACATCAGCTTGTGGTTGGGAGCCTGGGTCCACCACGCCGTCGTGCTCGTGAGGTACGGGCTCGTGACCACAGACAGCCCAGACCGCCCAGCGTTCAGGACGTTCGGGGTGTTGTCAGCCGTGTACGGCTTGTTCGTCGCGCCGAGAATCTCGTTGGCGATCCAGGAGAGCTGGACCGGAACGATCAGCTTGGACGGGGTCTGGCGGACACGCAGACCACGCTCGTTCACCATCAGCATCTGCCGCTCGAGGCTCGCCTGCAGCGAGGTGAAGCTGAGCGCCTGGGCAGCCGCCGGAGCGTTGCCGTAGGTACCCGAACCCGCCAGGGTGTGCGCCGAGTTGACGATGCTCAGGGCGTCGTACGACTTGGTCGTGGTGAAGCTGCCGTTCAGCAGCGCCCACGCCTGTCTCTCCTCGGTGTCGCGCCCAGACTGCGCGAGGAGCTGCGAGGCCGGCTTGCCGACCACGTTGTACAGGTCGTCGTCCATCACTTCCTGCGACAGCTCGTAGCCGAGGCCGTAGGAGACGATGGTCATACGGACCGTGCCCACCTGCAACGGACGATCCATCGCGACATCCACCGACTCGGGCTTGACCGGGGTTGTACCCAGCCCGCTCGTGATCAGGACGTCCTCGTACGCCCGACCGGTGGAGTCGATCTTGAAAACGTCCGGGTACGTGGCAGGCAGCTGCTCGTACTCGTTGACGTAGGCGGCAAACAGGCCGGGAGCGATGATCCGGTCGAATGCGCCGCGAATGACTGCCATTGATTTTTCCTCCCTGGTGAAATCGAAAGGTCGTGCAAACTTTGCACTACCCTACTGCACTTACGGCGCGGGCTGCCTGTTCGCTGCGAGAACCGAAACCTCGACCCGGTTGGTGTCCGTGTCGACCTGGTGGACGTACACGCGAGCGGTACCGCCCGTCTTGGTGAAATCGACGTACCAGATACCGTCCGCGTCCTTCGTCACGCCGTAGTTCACACCGCTGTTCGCCGAGGTCGGCGCAGCAGAGGTGGGGAACCACCAGCGCGTCTGCTCCGTCGCCCTGGTCACGATGATCTTGTTGACCGCGTCGACCGGCTCCTTACCTGCCGGCTCTTCCGCGACCCCATAGATCACCGCAGGGTCTGCCCCGCACTCGGCAATATTCGCCGAGCCGTCCCGAAGGACGAGTGCACCGGTCTTGAAAGTCTGGGCAGCCGCCAACGGCAGCATGATGTTGTCCAGACGACCGGCGCTGACGACTGCCGGAACTCTCACTGTCAGCTACCTCCCTCAGGATTCTTTATCAGGCTGGACGGAGTGAATCTCCTCCCGAACCTTGATCTGGCCGAATCCTTTCGCCTGATCAGTAGAACCATCAGAAAGCTTCACCCTGTTGTTGTCCAGGGCATCTTCGAACGCTGCCTTCGGTGCCTGAAGGTCCGCATGCGCCGCATCGGCATCCTGTCTTGCATAGGCTTCGTGCGTCGCCACGTCTGCGTGCATCAGGACCAGGTCGCCACGCCGAATTAGCCCAGACTTCGGCGCGCTCTCCGTCTTGTCGCCCAGATCATCGTAGTTGGCGAGCTTCCAACCCATCCCCTCGCGCATGATGACCTGATCCTCACCGTTGTCCGAGTTCGGCTTGTAGAACTCCCACCGCGCACGTCTGCCCGGGTTTTGTTCCTCGAACCTCTTGGCGAGCGTGTCGAGGCTGGCGTTCAGCATCCCACGCTCGCGCACCGCGGCGAACTGCTCCGCCGACTTCTTGCCCGTGACCGCGGTGTCGCTCGTCGGGACGCGTGGTCCGCGGTCGTTGTCGAATTCTACCATGTTACTTCTTCTCCGTTGTTCTCGGCGCGTCACCAGGGACACGCATCTGGTAGCCCTTCTCCATCTTCTCCTGAGCATCCAGATAGGCCTTGATCGGGTCCGCCGATCCACGGAACATCACGCGAGCGACCTGCTCTTCCTCGGACGAGAGCTTCGGACGCTCCGTCTCTTCCTTCTTCGTGCTGGGCTGCCGAGTCGTGGGGGGCTTGTCCCTCTCTCCCTTGATACGCGCGGCTTCCTTCGCTCCCAGAACGGAGAAATAGGTGTTCGCCAGCACCTGCTCGTTGATCTGGTTCGCCGGCACATTCGCCAAGACACGGTCGATGTCAGCCTCGTGCTTGTCGAAGTCGGGCAGCTGGCGTCGCAGGGACTCCTTCATCCCGGCATTCGCCCGCTTGCCGATGTCCTCGATCAGACCCCCATAGTTGCGCTGGGTAATGTCTCTCACAGCCCCGATCGGATCGAACTTATCCGACGTAGGGTCGAACCGATCCCGCACCGTCTCGTTCGACAGCTCCGGCTCAGGCGTCGGTGTAGGAGCCTGCGGCGCCGCTTGACGCTCGACCGGCTGACGCAGTGCCGTGAACAGAGACTCGAAGGTCTCGTTCAACTGCTCCGGCGTCATACCGCGAAGCATAGGGTTCAGCTTTTGTCGGTCAAGCCCATCCGCTCCCGGAACCGTTCCAGCCGGCTGCTCGCTTCCTGCAGGTTCACCACCGGGTCCCCTCCCCTCGTCTGTCCCGTCAGGAGGAGCGTCCGTTCGGCCTTGGCCGTCATTTCCTTCAGTTGCGCTTGTGCCCATTCTTCGTCTCCTATCTCACTCTGGCTAATGAGTACCTCAAGAAGCTGCCTAGTCTTGAGGTGTCCTTGAAGGTACCCGTTGCGGTACCTCCATTCTTCTGGCGTCTCAGCGGCGAGAAGCCATTCGTGGCTTTGTTCCGTTACCTCGTCCAGCCGCATTGAGTAAAGCTGCCATCCCAGCTGATCCCTCAGTTTCTTGAGGTGCTCCGCCTGTTGGCTGCTGACCGTTACTTCCAGGGTTTGCTCCGGCTCGACCCCCGGCAGCTTCAGCTTGAGCACCCGCTTCTGCTCCAGCCAAACCGCCAAGGTCCTCTGGCGCTGGTAGGATTCGCGTGAGGACATTAAGTACAGACATAGCCTCGTCAACATTCTGGCTATCACTGTATTGCATAACCTTCTTCCACGGCTCGCGAATTGCCTGAACCAGCTCATGAGCAATAACTCCTGCGGCTTGGGGGTTCGCCATCGTGCCTAGTTGCATGAACTGCTGGCCCATCTGGACCACCATATTCATGACCGCGACCGCGGATTGGAATTCCACCTCTCGGTTCACCGAAGAACGCGTGGAGAGGGTCTGCACCTTCACGTTGCCAGGAGCGAATGTCTCAGGATTCGACAATCCTTCCTCAACGATCGCGCCACGATCACCCAGCCATTCCTCGGCGAGGCCATTCGTGCCGTAATCGCTCATGAGGTCCGTGCAATGCACCGCGATTTCTCGGATACTCTTGCGGATGGACTTGATTGGCTTGTCGAACCGACGATTTGCCTCTTCCAGCATGGACAGTTGAGCCGTGGCGGTCGTTCTCGTCACCGGCTGCCCCTGTCCGTTGATGTTGTCGCCGACTCCGGAGATCTCCTTCGCGTATGTCTGGGCTATCTGCTCGTTGTTGACCGTCGAGGGGTAGATTTCGCCCAACCGGAGCGTCCCTACGTCCTCTTGGTCAGCCTTCACGATCTTTCCTGACCACAATCGGTCGCCTGGACTCAACCCTCGGATCAATTTCTTGACCAGAATGATCTGAAGGTTCGCCACCGTCGCATTGTCGATGCGCTGGTTGTGGATCGTGGAGATTTCTTCCTGCAGGTGCTCGAGCATCTCAGCCATGCCCTCGCCATAGAGGCGATGCGGTACACGAATGTACCTGAAAATGATCCACGGACGACGCCCATTGCGGAAAGTGTTGAACTTCCGACGCAAAAGGGTGTTTGATTCCCAGTGGAAATACACTAGGATCTCTTCGTCGAGGCCATCTCCATCCACGTCCCAGCGGAGCGACAGCTCGAACAGCCGGTACACCTGCCAGTCCATGGGCTCACGGTTCTCAAGCGCCTGTTGGTCGCGCTCACTTTCCGAAACGTCGCTCAGGGACTCGGGCAGCTTCCAAATTTTGTTGATGTCCTGCGGGTTCAGGTCACCTGCAAGCGCCATGTCCTTGATTTCGGACCACGTAACGCGGATTTCCTTTCCGCACCACGGCGCTTTCTGAATGTCTTGGTAGCCAATGCGGCACCAAAAGTCTTCGATAGGAAAATGATAGACGACCGGCCCATTGTAAATCTCCTTGACTTCCTTCTTGTAGGTCTTGGTGAGACCATCGTACTTCATTACCGCTCGACGGTCCCTCTTGGTTGTCACCTCGACGACCGATGTACCCAGCTTGATCGTGTCGGTGACAACTGTGTCAAGGACATCTTCGAGGTCCAACCGCTCCGTAGAATACAGGCCGAAGAATTCCTCGTAAAGCAGGGAGAAATCCTGAAAATCCGAATTCTTCGTCCTGAACGAAAGGATTGGGTCTGCGGCCATAATCGTCTGGTAGACGCGTGAGGTCAGCGTCTGCACAGCCGTCTTGATCACAGGGATGGTGATCTGGCTAGAATTCGCCAGGGGCCAGTCCTTCGGAAACTCCGGGAACTTCGTACGGTACTTCCGACGCCACCGAGCAAAGTCGTACATGGAATCAGCGCGCTCCGACTCAGCATCGGTCAGCTCGCTCACCAGGTAGTTGATCAGTCGGCGCTCGTTCTCTTCCGAAAATTCGATTTCCGGCGGCAGTAGCTCCACGTCGACCTTCTTAGGATCGAACGTGTCGCCGTTGTTGTCCTCCAACGTGACAAAATCGTCCTTCGGAAGGTTCTCCACCATGATCGAGCCGAAGGCTTGACCGGGGGCACCTGGTCCGATACGATTTACAGGTAGCGCAAGATTTGCGTAGGTTCTCATTTCAGATCCCAGTCGCTGTCAGGTCAATCAAAACGCGAACCTGGCTACCATCCGACACCAGACGGAAGTCCAAACTGGCCGTAGCATTGGGGTCGATGAATCGTGCCACCGTTGTCATAGCACCGCGCATACCGGCAATGACGGTCTCCCAGTCAGGATTCTGAACTACTTCCTGATTGAGACGCCGATTCAGCGCCTGCAAGTTCGGACCAACGACAACCCCTGTCTGATTGACCCGAATGTTGACCGGTGTTTTCATCTAGTACCCCGTGGCCACGTTGCGCATGCTCTCCAACTCACGTTCGTAGGCTTCCAGCTCTTCCTCGGTGCTTTGCAAATCTACGTTCCACAGCTCTAAGCCCTGCGAAAGCGCATCCAAACCGTCCTTGAGCCCCCGAGGCCAGGCCGAATATTCCTCGATAAGCTCGAAAAACCCGCGCTGCATAAAGATTTGGCCAGCTTTGAACAGTGGCTGCAAACCTTTAATGCGCCGTTCCCCGTCCTTGTCGCCCTTCGGCATATAAGGACGATAGTTGACTTCGGGTGAATTGTTTGGATCCCGTTCGATCCGTTCGTCAATCCAATACTTGAGCATTTTTTGGAGCCCGTTTGCTTCGATGGAGAAGATTTCGGGCTCCCACTGCTTTTGCTGCCTGAAGATTTCGTCAATGATTTTGTCCGTCGGCGCTCTCTTAATCCAAGCATCAAGGATATAGATGCGAGGAAACCGAGGATCAACGGCAGTTGTGATGACCGCGGCACGACTACCTCTGAACTTATTGGAGCCACCAGCATGCGGATCGCACATCGAAATCCGCTCGAGGCTTCTGGTGTCTATCACCTCGATGACGCCTGAACCTCGATCGACCGAGATTAAGCCTTGGTCATTCCTCAGCTCGTAGAACCGAAGATACTTGTCGGAGAAGTATGCATTCTCCGCACTCTTCGGGTTATTGGCGTACTGTGCCGCATATCGTTCCGGGTTTTTCTCACGAAGTCTGGTAAAGAACTCGATGGGGTATCCGTTGATGATTTTGCCGGCTGCATCTCGGGAAACTGGGAAGATCGGCTCCCCATCCTCCACAGCGCCGCGGCGAAATACAGCAAGAGAACCGCGCTGATAAGAGTAAGGCCCAGTCTTGACCGGCTCCTTGTGGTCCCCATAGAAGTCTTCCGCGTAGGCATAAACGTCGTCAGTCCGCCAATACGTAGACGGAATATCCATCAAGGTGTCATCAAGCGGTGGAACGAACAACGCCTCAAGGTTGGAGAACCACTCGATCTTCTTGGACATCTCTGCTTCGGAGAAGAACTCGTCCTCTCCAATCAGATCGTCCGCGTTGATGGTGTCATAGTGACGGGAGACTACCGCGCCACCAGCACCGATCGCATCGAAAGTTGGTTCGCCGTGGAGGGCAGGCGTCCCCTGGGCGTCTTGCGGCAGGAAAAGACTTTCCTGTGACCACTTCGGCGCCATTGCAGTCTCTTCCCAAACTCGATCTGGGAATAACCAGCGCAGAAGCCTGTTCGATTCAAACTGGTTCTTAATCTTACCCAGGTGCTTCCAGGCATTTGGTCCGGTATCACCTACGATCAGGATGCGCCGAGAAGGATCGTTTAGGACTTCCTTCGTTCGGTGAACTACCGTGACACAAATGGTCTTAAAATGCGACCTGGGCATCTGGATCAACCTGCGATTTACCTTGCAGGTGTCCAGAAAAGTGCAGAGAGGCCCGTGCGTATTCGGCACGAGCTTCGTGTAACCCATCACGTTCGTGGCGAGGTAATACGTGTCCGTTAGGGCACGAAACCTCATCATATCCTTCACCCTCGCGGGTACGGACCCTAGATCATTGAGGTCTAGGGGATTGAACCCGCGAAGATCCACCGACATCAGTTACCGTAGACCTCACCTTCCGTGAACGTGGCGCCAGCACCGCCGGCGACGACGATCGTGATGACCCCGAGCTGTTCGCCGGCAATCGCCGTGAATGCAACCGTCTGTCTCACGGTCGTGGCCATTCCACCGACTCCGCCAGCAGCCGTGATGACCGTCACTCCGTCCAGCATGAGCGAACCGCCGGACGTCGTGACCGTGCCGGAACCGAAGGTCGCCTTGAGCAGAGCCGTCAGCTTGTTCTGGAGACCGACCAGCGGGACGATGCAGCTATAGGTACCGTTCGGCAGCAACTGCCCGACCAGCCGCGAACCTACCACAACCGTGCTGACACTCGAGGCGTCAACGGTCAGGTAGTCCTGGATACCCAGTGCCGTCTGCTTGTACTGGTCGTTGATGTTCGGACGGTACATGTCAGTCCTTATGGGATATTGATGCCAGTGACTGGGCCAAAGTACATGCCCGAGGAGCCCCAGATGAATCCGAGAATGCCAGCACGGAACGCATTGTCAGCGACCGTGATCGAGGCCGCGGTATCCACTCGCAGCAGGGTGAGCTGTGTCGGAGTGACCGTCAGGCGGAAAGGAACTGGCGTACCGACCACAAATGGGACCGCGGCTCCTGGGCCAGCGATCGTTGTGGAGGCAGCCAGCGCCACATACTTGTCGATGGAGAAAGCACCGTTCTGCCGAAAGACTAGGCCGTAACCGTTGAACCCTGCCGACACCGGCGCAAAGGCTTTGACCAACCCGTCTTGTTGCAGGGCAAACTGAATCGCGCCGTAACGAGTCGCGTCACCGTTCGCCACGCGCAGGATGACATTGAAGTCCAGCTGGTAACTCTGGGCTGCGAGAGGCAAAGGCCTTGCTTGGCAGTACGCACCCACGACGTTGTTCAGGGCGGTGGGCATTCCCACCTCGCCGTTGAACGGTCTGGGAGAATTCACCGATGGCAGGTTGGCACCATCAATCACCCAATCGTCGCCCCACATCCATTTCGATTGACCGGTCCACGTTTCGTTGAATGGCTTAGGCGCATCCAACTTACCGCGGACCATGAACTCTGGCCGATTCGTGAAGATGTGGTCGGCACCAGCTGCCTGAGCGATCGCTAGGTTCGCAAGCGAGTCGACCACATACGGGACGAACTTGAGGCCCAACGCATGCCCACTGTCGAACACCGCACGGGTCACCCAGGCATCCGTGACGTCCATCCCAACGTACTTAATCCCGGCAGCTGCGATCGTGGCGAACGAAGGCTGAGCCGAACCAGTGTTGAAGGCGACCAACAGATTGATGCCAGGATTGTCAGCCGCGATCTGCGCCAGGACAGTATACGGCGCCGCCTCGAACATCTGGACGATTGCACGGTGAAGCTGGTTCTTAGCCTTCAGCGCAGCTACGACGGCCTGCGCTCCGGCGAGATTCGTCACCTCAATCTCGGGGGCCATCCATCCGTTGTTCGCGGCGATACCATCAATCATGTCATTGAATCGCGACGCCTTAGCTGCCGCATATCCAACGCTATTATATTGGTTGTACAGCATGGCATCGAGTGCCGCTGCCGTAAACGCCGTGATGGCGCCCGTATTCGGCGGAAGAGTACGATCGACCGTTGTGTCGTGCAGGCCGAATAACACACCGTCCGAACTTGCCCGGATATCGCCTTCGGCCACATACCCTTTCTGCGCCGCCAGTATCCACGCTTCGGTAGAATCTTCTGGCGCCTGCATCGACATGCCTCGGTGCGCCCATGCGTAGGAGGGCCCGAAAGCTCTCCTACGCAAAATAGCCCATTCCGCGGGGGTTGGACTCATGGTGTATTCACATCAGCGATGGTCC